>JGI24158J21664_10000805_pt1 | contig 31780 bp, 17 predicted proteins | sample Ectturendosymbi3_FD_21664 | JGI IMG/M metagenome (IMG submission 21664)
CCCCTACAGAAACTGTAATGTGCAGGTACTTTGCTTCCAAAGGGGCCCCAACAACAACTGCAACTTGAAGGTAATTTGCTTTCAAAGGGGCCCCCAATAGTCACTGAAATGTGTAAGTACTCTGTTTTTAAACTTCATTGAAGAGGCCTTAAAGAAACTGTAATGTGTAAGTACTCTGCTTGCAAAGGGGCCCCCAACAGCAACTGTAATATGTAAGCACCTTGCTTTCAAAGGGCCCCCCAACAGCAATTATAATGTAAAATTCCATGCTTTCAAAGAGGCCCCAACAGCAATTGTAATGTTTAAGTACCTTGCTTTCAAAGGGGCCACAAACAGCAATTGTGATGTGTAAGTAACTTGCTTTCAAATTGGCCCCCAGCAGCAACTGCAATGTGCAAGTAATATGCTTGCAAAGGGGACCCAAACGGCAGTTGTAATGTGCAAGTACTATGCTTTCAAAGGGTCCCCCAACAACAACTGTAATGTGTAAATGTAGTGGCGCAAGCCACTACATGCGCAGAGGCAGTCAAAGGCATAACATCCCCAATGGTGTGAAAACCATCGGAAGCTTCGTTTGGCCGAACAGCTAGGGGCGAAGCAAACCGATACAAAATACGTACCGTCCTTTCAAAGCGACCCCACAACCATCTCCAGTGAGCAAATAAAGAGAAACTTAAAACCAACTTCTATACATAAAAAATTTTGAGTTAAAATTTCTTCCAAAAAGTTCTGAAAAGACCTTACCAAATAAGAGTGAATAGGCCAGACTTGATAGGTGATGTTTGAGCTCTTTTGTTAGCTCTTAGCCAGTATAACTTGAACCGTTTTTTCTGAGAACAGATTTAATCAATTGTGTAGGCTACTTGCTACTGTAGAAATGTTTTCGATAAGGTGATGAATTATTTCCTACTTTTGCACATTTTTCCAACAACTAGGCCTAATGTCAATGCAAGATGAGGGCAGCCTTGACTCATCCAGCAACAAAGCTTTCCAAAACAAGTCTCTAATTGGATGCTATTATATGCCATGTTCTTGCAGCTAAAAGGATGAAATTTGAAACAAATTTAGTATTTTAAATCTTCAGGGTTGTTTATTATGGTTTCATGGATTCTCAAAATGACATGAATGTGAGCAAATTCAGGATACCAACTACCAAGAATTTTTCAAAGGGGAAGGTGTGAAACTTTCAAAGGGGTAAACTTTGTAGTTTATTGATGGTAAATGCAGAGAAATGGGGCGCGAAATTAAAGAAGTGGGGGCGATGCCAACATGCTATTGCCTAACTTTTATGTGTTGCCAGCCTTGTCTTCCCAACTTTCAGTGTTTGCAAAGTTGTGTATTATGAACACCCTTTTGCATTTTCTCCTTCTGCTATGTCAGTCATGCCGTAGTCTCAGGAACATATCCTTGGGTGGCCGTATCTTAAACAAATCAAAAGTGCTTATCACGGTTGGCTGAGTATGATGACGTCATCAGAGGGCCCCTTTTTAGTCTTGCCTCTGGCCCCCCAACCCTAAACCCACCACTGGTTGTGAACATGTAATGATGGCATTCAATTTTAGAAAATTCCTGCTATACAACGTAAGCATCGCTGGGACATGGGACATATTTCAAGTCCACTGTCCCGTTCCATCTCATTGGCCAATCGCATTCCTATGGGTGAGCCTGCTTTTCGTAGGTACAAGAGATTGTTGGGGACACCAACAGTGCTCTTACTAACTGTGTGGCGTGCGAAAAATGGGGCCCTATTTTTGGACCAGTTTCAAAAATTTTATGAATTTATCATATAAGACGCTTTTAAACTGTGGTGATTCCCTTAAAGATCCATAGTTTGACCAACAAAACCAGCCACTTTCTCGGTCGAACAAAGGTATCCACTTTGTGTGATATCCAACAATTGTCACCACCAGAAAACCTGCGGCATTTTAACACCATTTTTGGCGCCCTCCTACTTCACTGCTCCCTTAAACACCTGGAAAAATTTTCCGCCATGGATTGTCAAAACAATACGAAAATCATTATTTAATGAATAAATGACTGCAAAAACGCGGATTGTTTTTAGACAACAATATATTTTAATGCGCAGTCAGATTTAAATTTTGAAAAAGTTTAAGCTGCAGTTTAATGCAGTTTCTGTTTTCATTCTCCATTGTGTGTGAAGAATTCGTAGGCAGAATCGACTACAGCGAATCTTTCAAATAAATAGGAAAGTAGTTGATTGCTGCACGAACCTACAGGACCGATAATTTTTTTGAAAACTCTGAACAACTCGCCAACCTGCCAAATCTTTCAAGTGAAACACAGAGTAAGTTTCGTTCATCTACAGTACTATGTAATTGCAATCAAAGCTAGCGAGAAGGTGTTATTAATATCCTATTGAAAAATGCACCGGCCACCGCAATTCTTTAAGGTTGTCATTGGAAAGCTCGGTACTTCACGAAACGCACAAGCCTTTCAAATATGAATGTCTCAACTCTGACCTCAGCCTCGATCGTTGTTTCAATAATTCCTTTCTTCTGCCCTTATCAAAAAGGAAATCGTTTTTGCCTTAATGTAACCATCAAGCATTGTTTAATTGACAACAATTAGATCAGGTCCTTGTCCTCAACATTTACACGAAATAAGTAGTCCTTTAAAGCTAAACGCAAAGTAATGACAACTGCATTGATCAGTGCGGGCGCTTTGACCAATTCAGGAACTGAGTTGATTCCGTCTTTTCAAACGATTCGCTTTTTGAAAACCTAATGTCTTTACGAAACAACGCTCTTTATCTTCATGTATAAAAACAACAAACGTGTATAAGGCTTCTTGTTTCAACAGCATCCCCATTACCTCTTTACAACGACTTCTCTTCTTCAGGGAACAAAAGTACGCTTCAAACATTTGTGCCAATGCAACGTTGAATTCAAAGAGTCTCACTTGCAATATGTTTTTTACCTAAAGTTTATAAAAAATTTTTGAATTATATTTGCACAGAAGGATCTCGTTTGTTCAAAAAATCTTATGAAAGAGCAATGATTATATTATCCAATGGCATAAAGAAAATCTGTAACAAGTACTTCACAGATTTAAGTAAAATTGTTATGTCACAAAGCTGGGCAAATTTTTCTTAAGCATAGTTTTATTCTACTGAACAAATATCAACGTAGAGAGGTAAAATGTTTAAACATCTTGTGATATTAAAATTCATGCTGTGTAGTGCTTGTAAATGTCTTCAATTTTCTTTCTCACCTAGTACAACCAATTTGATCGAAGAAGTGTCAATTTTTGGTATATACAGTAATATATCAACTTTTTGTTAAATGTAAAACCAAGTTTTTCGGCTGAACATTTGTAATGTTACAAAGTGATTCGATGTGATAGCTGCTCAAGAAAAATACGATGAAATCTGTGGTACACTTTGATCAAAACTTTAAAAAAGTTTTCTGCATTCACACAAACCTAAAGAATGCAGGTTACGGCCGAAAATTTGTTTCCCACAAACGAGCTTTGTCGTTGCCTCCGGTGATGGAGAGGGCAGGAACCGAAAATCTCCACTAAGAGGCCCGGAATTTAATGCAGCGGTGGTTGTTTAACCAGCAACGCTCAGACGAGGACAAAATGTTGCAGCTTCCTGGCGAATGTCAAAAAGTTGAACTCTCGCGGCCCCGCTATCGAAAGGTCATTTGCTTGTTCCGCGGGTCACTCGTACGTCGTCCGTTCGCGTGGCGTGTGATCGACTTTTTTAACACTCACTTTTTTTCCATGGGAGCATCTCGCACGGCTTTCCGGTGCTGTTAAGTTGATGTTGATATCAAGCGCGCAGCGTAGCGCGATAGCCGCCAATGCGTCATGGTTACGCGTCGATAACTTCGTGAACGTTCTGGTGGATAGGATGTGCCAGTCGATGCCATTATACAAAGGTTTATGGTGTGTTTCCTCCCAAATTGGATGACATGTGACAATGTTTTCGTTTCTTTGCAGAAGACTTGAAACCTTTCTGGTATCAAATTAACATTTCCTCTACTATTGCTACGCACCCAAACACGCTCATTGTTACGCAGGCAAACACATTTATTGTTACGCAAGAAAGCACGTTTAATGAACAAACGAAACAAACAAATTCTCGCTGCTTTATAATGTAATAAGAAGTGAATGTTTATGCGCTAAAAATATGAAATTGAAAAGAACTCATGTACTCGTAAACCTCGATAACAGTTTTAATTTTCAACAGTTGATTTGGCGTTTTGTTTATTTATTTATTTAATTTTTTACCACGCACAATTAATTTTCTATTAAAAAACATCAACAGTTGTACAAAAGCATGCAAGTTAGATTGATATCGCAACACTTGATTGCCAAGCTTTTTATTGCCATCGTCAATTCACTTCAACGCATCGATACACATGGCTCTACCTACAATTGACCAGTAACAACATTTTATAAATATTTCATTCTTTCTTGAGAACCTACATTACATAAGCAAACGTACTGAATTTCCCGAAGCGCTTTTAGCAAAGACGACCCTAAGCCATCATGTCTGACGAGTGTGATGCTAAAATGGGGCAGATTTAGTTGCCGGGAAAGCTAAATAAGCCGGAACTACCTGCATATAAATAGATAAGAACCCGATGCGAAACTGCAACTCTTGAGCTGAAAATAGCGCTTTTAAAAATGTCGATTCGTGCGTCGACAGAGACGCAACAGGAAATGGTAATCAAGAAACTTTGTCCTGCAAATCATAATGCAGAAAGTAAAACCCCTTTAATCTTTGTTATTCCAACATTGTGCTTGTTGATTAAACAACTCTGTAGCCATGGTGACGTCCTTTCAGTTTTGTGACGCAATCCAGAAGCAAGGTCTCGACTTATGCGCGCGTCCTTTGAGCACTGGTTTCTAAGTTCATCTCCCTTATATTAAAAAACTTTTCAGGATTTTCAAGAAACGTTAATGTCCGATCACTACGTTACAACAACAACCGTCTAGTGTTTTTGCTGTCAGAAATTGATCATACTCAAGCAAAAAGCTAGATTTGGTCGCGAATACATTTCTAGTGTTTCAATTCCATAAAATCGCTGAATAGGAAGCGCTATCACTTAGAAGCATGCCTTTGCAGCTTTATGATTTCAGTATTTGTTTGTTAAATGCTCTGCTCGCCACAAAAACAACGTGCTAATATTTTGTTGCACGAAGCAAGCACGTAAATGGGGAATTGCCGAACTCTAATACAAATTTATAATAGACCGTTTGGTAAGACTATAGCAACCTTTGGTCTACCAAGTGCCTTGCAAGACTTAGTGAAATAGAAATATGGTAAAATAGGAGTGCATTTCCATGTCAAGAGAGTCCAAATAACGCGCTGTCAAATGCACTCGACACTCAGTGAAACTCATTACTGTTTACTCCGACTCTATTTTGCGCTATGGATTCGTCGCAAAGAAAGAAATTGTAATAAAGTTCGTCGCAATTGAGGAGTTCTGCAGCAACCAGTAACTCTTGTAACGCAGAAAAACAAGCATGATCCGACCTGACACGAAAAACATTTTATCACTTGCAAAGTTGGAGCTTGGAGGTGGCAGTTCATCCGGGGTCAAACATAGTTTCAAACCAACTAACCAGCCACAAAGTCGAAGTCCTCTAGGGAGAAGAAGATTCTACACAAATTGTATTTAAAATGAAACCTGGGGCTGCTTCGACATCCATCGCATGTGTGTTAATTCTAAATAACTTTTTGTCAAGCTTCATTGGCTATCGATGTGCCAGAATAAAAGTCGCTCACGTTGGATCATGAAAAAACTTAATGATCGTTATTACTGGTGATTGTTAATTTTTCAAAAGTTAGGTGCAACCTTTCCACACGTGGGATTTTATTACTGCAAAAAATGGCCAGATGCGGTTTGCATGTAAAATATATGTACAACAAAACGATTCGTTCTATCTATTGACAATTACCATATCTATCTATACTGAAGCCACATGCTTCAATCTGTCTTAGCCTGTAATAGTTGTTTTGGATTTCGGTAATCAGCCTAATATGACTAATATTGATGAGTGCTTCTTATGGGTTTGTAGAAGATGTGGAGTGTGATTATAATTTGTGCATATGCTTTGAATCGACATTTCAATGTTGCTTACTGTAAAACTAGTTTGCGTTAAACACTGTGGGAAGAATACTTTTCATAAAAATAGCAAGGGCCCTGAGCTAGCAACTGGAATGTACAACTTCTCTTCGGTAAGTAGCTAGAAGCTACACGGCGTATTTCTCGTGAAGATGATCTGCTGCTCGTTACCAACGTAACTAAGGTTAGTCTTAGTTATGAGCATCAAATTGCTTCTGTATTGTTTATCTGTATGGTGAGGAACTGGAGCATCACTCAAATAAAAATGATCTACTGGAGAAAATTGAATTGCTGAGAAAACGCCAGTTAATAGTAAGTATGAAATGTTTAATTAAATACTCATCAGAGAGTCATCACATATTATGCAACGCAAGCACCTTTATCTCAAAACCATTGAGGGTAGGGTGACTTCAGTCAACAAATAATAATCCAAGTGGCCGACAAGGTAAAAAAGGACAGAAATCATGTGAGTGGTACTGCACATGTATTTATAAGTTCCGCAACTCATTTCAGTCTATGCTATCAGATAACTTACTTTCATCAATGATGCTGGAATGTAGTTGTATCTGAAAATAACAGCAGTAACTATTTTTAGAAGTTCCAACGCGAGTTGAACCCTCAAGAAATATTTATCGCAATTTGAGACGCTTAATGGCTGTTTGGGTAGAACATCACACAACTGTTGAAAACACCGCACAACAAAGAAATCAAAATCAGTCATAAAATTGATGTTTTTGTAGACAGTTTTCAGAAAAGTGCAGTGGATTAGTGGTATGTTTTCAAAAGGTTTGATGCATCAACGACATTTTAACGAAATTGTAAAACAGACTGCTTAAATGAAAATGAAGCAACAAGTACTTTTCTCCGTGATTAAGTTCTCTGACTAATAAAATTATTTCTTTTTGGAAATAAAAACAGATTCAAAAGAAAAATGTTGAGATTGAAATTAGATAAGATAATAATTCAGCGGCTTATTCATTGCACCTTTTCCCCCAATCTTCTTTGGCTGTGGTTTGTTTCAAAATTCTTCTTGAGTGTCTGTCGCTGTTAGAGGCCAAAATGTATTTTATGAAACAAGTCTACACAGTCATGGAAGTTTTCCGAATGTGTTATTCTACTACCCAAAAAACAGCTAAAAAATTGTGCTCGTTGAATACAAAAATTTTTAGTTTTTAAAGCTTCAAACGCTGCTTACAAACCACAGACGCAAGTTTAGAAGAGAAACTCGCAATATACATCTTACTCTCTTCACGACTAGCAAAGGTGCATTTTGGAGTCTAAAACATCAAATTTCGTACTTTTTTCTGCGGAAAGCTTGCTCAAGTTTACGTGGATGCAGTAGCCATTATTTGTAGAATTGGGACTGTACCTCCATTGAAGTTTCACCTTTGTTTTTGACCGCAGAGCAAAAGAAGAATGTATGGAAAACTTAAGCCTGTGAAGCACAGGCAACAACTGCGTGAGCGTGTCGGGTGTCTGCGTTAAATTTAGGCACGAGCGAGCATAACTGAACCAGTAGCTGATTTTGAAACAACGCTAAAGTGACCCGTTTTAGAAGAAATGGCGCGAAAAATGACAAGCAGCGTTTCTGGCGGGCTGGCGGAGAGAAGTTAACTATCAAACGGATGCCGATCAGCCGAGGCACTCGCGACCGTGACGTGCGTGCGACATCGATGCGCTTCATTGCCAGAGACGATGCGGCCTAAAGCGATCCAAAGTATTACGGTTTCCGATTTTATGACCATATTCTTACCCACCTATCGATTGCCCCTGCGTCAGTTTGGAGCGGGAAGCTGTAGTAAGTCAACTTGCGCGACTGGCGACAAGTTGGATGCGAGCAACGGAAGTGATTTGAGATCGACTGCTGATTTGTGATGGGTCTGACAAACTCGTCTCCTTCCACTAAACAGGAACTACAGAGCGCTTTGTATGACCGCTAATCACAAAATTGATAAAATGGCTCTGAATTTATACAGGTCATGTGTGACCAGGCTCTTATGGGGCAGCTGTGGCCATAAAACTTATGGGGCAGCTGTGGCCATGAAAACCTGACCTTGTGATATTCGTGATCAAGTCGTCAAAATAATAACAAGTCGTCAAAATAATTGTTCACAACAGGAATGGGTCTGTAGAGGAAATTAAAAGACAGCAAACCGTTTTTTTGATGCAAAGGTTATGATCTGAAAAATAACGCATGGGAGGATGCAAAAAACGAGAGTGAATTACCATGTGTGATTTCGTGCTTTTAAGCGGAAAAAATGTAAAAACAGCGAATTTGTTGCAGCAAAATATTTACACGTTTATTTAATACTTTAACTGCTATCATGAAATTAAAATAAACTTTGCGTTGTAGAAGTTGTCAAAAGATGAGGTAACTTTGCGCCAAAAATTTAATGAGGTCACCGATCATCTCACTGCATATATTTGTCCAATTAAGTTTTGCTATTGAGCATCAGTGAGAAGAAAGAAAAACGTGGATTAATCAGCCACACACAGACAACTTTTTCACATGCCGGACCTATTTTCTTTGAACGTAGCCTTCAAATAAGCGGATGTTTCAAAATCATGGCGCTAGATGCAAGAAGAATACGTGCTTTTCCGATTGCAGTTTTGCTTTTTTACAAAACTCTTTGAGATCACTTTGCCAACAGAGGTCTGATTAACACCAATCTATTATAGTTTTTACGGCACTTGACTGCTTAAAGAGATGATATAGGGTTGACTTGCTAAAGTGGATTTGACATGGGTCGAACAAGGCTTGCAGGCTGACGATTCATGAAAGCAGATGCGGAGGCATATCATCAAAACAACTACGAAAAGCGATGTGTCTAACACGCAACTATTGTAAAGGGTTTGTCTTTCCGTGCAGAAGCGTCTAATGTTACAAATGCAAGGGTGATATCACAGCAAACGACATCGTCGCCTCGAGATACGGGTGGTTGACGAATTTGTGAATGAAAACCTCGTGAGAAAAGCGCTCGATCTGCTTCGTGGAAAGACTGCGAAAAGCAGGTTGTGTATAACACGACGAAGGTTTTTTTGAATGAATGACTACAGCTAAAGCATTTTGTGATTTTTCTGATAAGTGACGCTTTCACGCAAAAATTCAAAGAGGCTTGTTTACATTAAAGTTTATCCACCGTAATAGGTTTGACTGCCCTGCAAGAAAATGAAACGATTCAGCGTTCGGAGCGCACCACTCTAACCTATGTTAAATATTCTTTTGTTCGAAAAACTTGTTATGTTTTCCATTTTGAATTAATGGTAGGTTTTTGTGAAAAACGAAAATTCATAAACATATTTTCTATATTTTAGCAAAACTCTTTAATTTCTTCCATAAAATCGATGCAAGATAAAGCACGTTTCATGTTGAAGGTTTTAATGATGCTTGATACTTTTAACAGTTTTTTGTTGACAACAAAAACAGTTTGTTTTAGAAACGTACAACATGAATCCATGTAAGTGATTGGATTCTGCGTTGTTGTTTTATTACTCACATGATTAGAAAAGACGATATCCGTAGAACGTCAAAGTTTTGTGCCAGAGGTGCTTCTCTAACAAAGCTTTTTTTGCTTGAAAACCATGTTCTGCTGCGACATCCGCACGGATTTTGAAATCGTCACCACAGCACTGACTTAAAACGCTCACACAACAGTTGACACAAGAAGCAAAAGATATTGCTGCGAAACTGAACAGCGAACAAGCAAGGTTGCGTGACAGTAACATTGTGCGCTGTTCGAACCGTCAGAAATTTGTTTAAACAAGAGAGGATGTAAAAGTTTATGAAACACAGGCCTGGAAATAACGTTGCACGTTTATAAAGAGCAGCACTTTATCAGATTTTGTGAAGAGAAGTGGTAATTTTTTTCCCTGTCCAGGTCACGCGTCAGTTTGCGATTTAGATCAATAAAACTGACAGGTTGTCGAAAAACTTGCGTTAGTTGCAGCGTCCAAAAATATTGATGCTTCCCTTGCGCTCCAGATTGTTCTTCACAACGTTTATTGACACGTCACGGTTAGTTTTAAGTGACACAGGCACGAAATAAACCATAAAACATCTGTCGGCATCGCTAATATTTCATTCGGGCCGAGTCAAGCGGTTCAGACGGAAATCAAACGAGCGTAGCTGGCTGCAGGGTTTCATTCCCTCCCAGTGTCCAGCAGTCCCTATAACGCAACTTTTACAACCGCTCTGGCGCCGCGTCCGGTTTTCCCACGTTCATTAGTTTCAGCTCTGCGCCCCCGCACGATCAAACGTCCCAGCGATCATTAATAGTAAAACCGAGTGGAGTGGCAAATAAGACGTGATTCACGGTGCACCTGGCCGATCGAGTTGTCGTCGTCAAGCTAAAGCTGATAAAACGTGGGTGCTGTCGAACAAAAGAGACGAATCGCCACAACACAACTTTTACATCAGCGCGCACGTGCCCGCGCAATATTTCTTTCAGTAAATATAAATGCCGTCTTTCAACATATAAATATTGCATTGTGAGGTATGAACGCCACACTGTCTCGCGAGTAAGAACAAGTAAAATCGATTTATTTGCCATGATATTGTGCCTCTTCCATCTTGATCGCGGCAATTAAATGCAGTTAAGTCAACTGTTCAATATTTTTTCGATGTATTGTAAAGTGATTGCTTAGCCGATAGACGTCAAAAAAAGGCTGCCTGAAAAACGCAACCTAAACATAAAAGTAGACGCTCCGGTTTGCAATAAATCACTTCCTTAGTAATGAACTGGTAAAGCAACACCAAACTGTTTACCTGAAAACAAAAGTTGACTGTTCTTAACAAAACAGTTAACGATCAATAAATTTAACTCGTAAATTAGGTCGAGTGATGGTTTTTTATTCAAACTACTTCAAGTTCTTGATTTTAACGCTCATATGAAACAATACATAGTAATGTCGTATGTGAAAAGTTACCATGGCGCACATTAAGCTTCTCACATTTATCTTAGTGCGTAATTCAACCAGTGTAGGTTCACCGAACAGAGAGCAAATATAGTTCGGCATGTCCGCTTGTATGGAAGCTGCAGTTCAGCAATATTTGCAACAAGCACATTATATTTTGAGGCATTTTAAAACTCAACAGTAAGTAGTTCTAAGATTTTGTAGTTTCCTGAATCATTATGTATCTGACCGTCAGTGGAAAAAGATGTGCCATCAATAAAACCAGATTTATCGTGGAAAAACAAATCTGGATTTCAAAACTTAATTTCCAAGAGTTTTCAGGGTGGGAACGTAAACTTTTTTCAAGCAAGGTAGGGTTTGAAAAGAAAAAATATTTGAATGAGGTTAGTATTTCAATAGAAAACAAAGCTCAGGCAACAGTTGCTTGTCCATGTGTTTTTTTAGCCTGCCATGGAGTTATTCACAATGTTTTGAAACCTGCCTCTAGAATTATCTCGTTTAGGCAATGTACCGCAATCGACGTGGTTTTCTTTTCGTGCTGCAGGTCATGACTGTTACTAATTCAATCTTAACATTAAACACAATGTTATTTCCTTATGCAAAAACACATTTTGCGGCCTCATCAGCTTTACTTTCAGCAGGACGAGTACACTACATTGTGTTAAGTTAAATGCTCTTGTAAAAAACAAGCCATGGCAAAAGAAAGTGAAGCAATGCCCTAAAACTCAGTAAAAGTTTTTTCACCGATCAATCTTGGCCTGCATAGAGGAAAAAGGAAGTTGTGAAATCTCACCCATTCAGAGTATCTTGGAAAGCAAAACTTTGCTAGAGAAACTGTGTAAATTTATAATCATGAAAGATCGAAGAGTTAAATTCTTCACATACGACATTGTAAAAAGCAATGAAACAATATGTATTTTGACGAGTGGCAAAATGAATGTACTGAACTGAAAGCATGTACCTCGTGCATATGAAATTTTGAAATAAATTTGGTCATAATTTTTGTAGAAACGAATGTCTCATGCCACTTACAACTTTTCTGCCTCTTATGTGATTTTCCAAGCAAAATAAAAAGAGCTAATTGGTAAGTTTACATATGTCCAACTTTAATGATAGAAGCTGTCATACAGTACATGCAACATTGTATTGGTACATGCAACACTTTAAAGGTATTTGACAAACTATTTTCAAGCTTGTAGTTTTTCTTACAAAAAAGCTGTCTTAATGATGCAAACTAAAAGTCTGTCACCCAGAAGCAAAGCTTTCGACATTTGTCTTGCAACGTGTGAGTCGAAAGCCGATCAGGCTTAAATGACGGGGAGTGGAATTCGACACACAATGTCCCAAATTTGGAATATTGCAGCTGAGCAAAACAGTGCCAGATAGTGTTATCTTTTGTGTGAAGCTGTTTACGACTATTGTGTGGCAGGCAAAGAAGTCATGCCACGCCGAAAACACCTGCGCAGCTGTCATAGTGGAGCTTGCGCAAGGTAACGTTTACAAAATGGCAGGCCTTGCATGTGCTGCAGGGCTAAGGTTTTTGCCCGAAACAGTTGCTTTCCACTCAATCAATCACACCTCAGATCTTATTCGAGAATGACTCATTCATGCAGTGACCTGCTGGAATGGTGCACCAGGCATCCTCAAACATCAATGCTTGCTTCCAAAATAAGGTATTGATAGACTTAATATCACAAATATGTCACTACTCCTGAAACATATTCACCCTAAACAGGATAAAAATTTCAACTTCGGATGGACATTGATGCCGAGCAAACTAAAATCTATGAAAATTTCAAGGAAAACTGTTCAGTAAATGAAGATAGATATCTGACATATTGATTATTTGCGTGAAGGATGTGATGTGCACTAACAAGAGCTTTTCTGTTTGATTGAGATTAAGCTACGCAATAACAGCTGAAGTATTTATCAGTAGCCTCAATCTCTGATACAGGTAATTAATTTTAAATAATTGAGTATTTTAACACTTTGTAGCTTTTTGAAGAGGCCTACACTGACCGGTTTTCCATACTAAGTATCTGAGTTGTGGTAAGGAGAAGAACTGCAGAAGAAGACAGAATGCGGTTTTGGAGAACACGACTGAAGGTCGACGTAGTAAATCATTGCCCACATGTAAAAACACTTGAAAAAGAAGTTGTTTTTATTTGCTATTTATTAAAAGGCAGAGCTTGGCTTAAATAATGATTCAAGTAATACGGTAAACTTTCCACATGAATGCGTGTTTTCGTTTGTCTCAGCAATAGTTCACCTCTCCTTATGTACCGGGCGCGGAGTGCCTACCCTTGAGGTCTCACAGATGAGAATGGTTCAAGTTTTAAATCTTAAAAAAGTTGGCTCCAGGTTAGACCAAACCAAGACAGAAGTCACTTCTTTGCTGTTATGATGCTGCAATGAAAACTATCATAGTCTGGTAATAGAATATGATACGTGCTGTTGTTAAGCACTTGTTCTTTGAAATGTATTTGTACTCTCAAAGCACTGATCAGTGAAAATAAAGAAGTGTAAATATGATATTGATCTTAACTCAATTCTGATTCTTTCCTGGGTATGCAGAAGTCTGCCCTGTATTAAAATGATTAAACATGAAAATATTTCATATAACTTTCTTTCTTGTCGAATAACGTTTTAAATGAATTTGGTCTGAACTAAAAAGAACAATGAAAAACGTTTTTTCGTAGAAAAGCTTTTGCTTAGACTTATGGCAAATGGCCTAGATCAGGGACGGGCAATTAATTTTGCTCGGGGCCACTTTTGGAAGGCCGCGTTTAGCAGGGGGCCTTACCTTCTAATGGCAATAGAAGCAAGTCTCTGGCAAGTTAGCTTCAGCACTAAGTTGGAGGAAATCTTAGATATGAAGATTTTTTCGGAATGCTTCCGGGGACCACTGAAAGCGCTGCGGCGGGCCACATGCGGCCCGCGAGTCGCTAATTGCCCACCCTAGATTGTTGGGTAGGTGAAGTGCAAACACGTGTTTGATAAAAATACAATATAATGTTGATTATTTTCCAACTACAAGGATTGTGAGAAAACAAAATATTAGTTTTTTCAGACCAGATTGCGGCATAGCGAGAAAATTATCAGGATTAAATCAGAGTTTTGTATCATTTCATAAAGTCGCAACTAGTTAAAGGGTGTGACGAGCTTGCATTTTAAACATTCCTCTTGAAGATATTCACTTGTTCCCGCCAGAAAATAGGACTCATCGCGCCTCCTGAACAAATTATTTAAGGTCAAATGAAAAAAGTAACAACAGACCGTAAAAGAATTAGATACAACCAGCTGACATTGACGCATAGACATCTCTGCTTTCTTGGCCTCAACGGTTGCGCGAGGCGGACATGGTTTATTTGTGCATTCTCTGTCGCGACAGTGTTCGGCGCCATGTCTCGACAATGTCGCGAACACAACAAAACTGGCTTTTTGTGTTTGTTTCATAAAATTTTGCGGCACCCATAGCTACCATTTTGATATCACGTTTTCAAATCGAAAATGCCTTCAACAGCGCGTGTATGGACATTTAACCTTAGTCAAAACTAGGTCTTGGAGTGCATGGGCAATTTGAAAACGATTTTGATATCACTTTTTGGAATCGAAAATGCTTTCAACGTTGTGTGTAGAAATTTGTTCAAACTTGATCAAAATTGGACCTTGAAGTGCGTGGAAAATCCATTACGCATTTGGTTCAGAAAGAGTTAGTCAAAAAGATGAATCCGAATATTTCAGTCACTGAACTTTGAAAACGCAGAAGTTCACGGTCATATAACATTGGTTGTACAAAAAATCATGTGCTTTAAAAACATGCAAGGCGTATCTGCATTTTTTGTTAAAATATATCAGTCAAATTCGACAGAGAGTATTTGGCAGTTGAAGTCACGCTCTTGTAATCTGAAAACAAACAGGGATTAGTCATCGACCACCCATCACATCATAAATAGGACAACTGCATGTTACACTTTCGTGATCGATACCCAACAAAAGTCACGTGCTGTGGTGTGGTTGTTCGGCTTACAATAACACTGAGCACGCTGGAGTGAGAGAGCAATAACACTGAGCACGCTGGAGTGAGAGAACAATAACACTGAGCACGCTGGAGTGAGAGAGCATTGTCAGATTCACTTTGAAGTTCCCGGGCGCCACTGACAGGACAAGTGGCGGAAAAATAGTGGCCAATGCGCACCTGACAAGCAAACTTAGAAAAGGTATCTTTCAAAGGTTTTTACCGATTTTTTCGACATTTTTATTGCTTTGTGAAAACTGTTTGTTGATAGATCGTCAAGAAGAGCTTCAGATTTGATTACTGCTCAGATTTTATTTGAAGAACGTTAACTAATTGATATTGTCTAGCCGAAAATAAAATGAAGCAATTTAATGAAAACCGTTTATTTTACAAAAGAATTGAAAAATTACAAGACAAGCCGTGGACGTATAAACGCACAAAACCTTCGAAACCCTCCAAATTGTAAAATTGCTTGTACCAGTCGGAATGTCTTTAAATATGAACTAGGCAAAGAAGTGTATCTTTTTATGCGTAATGTTTAGACATTTATTTGTATTTCGAGACGTTGAACCTTTATGTAGTAAAAATACTACACGAACCAGGCGTTTCAACCAAATTAATTAAGCTTTTCTTAGATAGTTGTCGAAAACCTTATCAAATTATTACAAAGGCCTAAATTACATTTTACATTTCAACCCAAAATGATGTATTGAAAAAGTTTTACTGCTGCTACGTTTTAGTGATAACTTCTACTTGATGTGAAATTCGAAAAAACGCTTTCCTGCTTGATCTACAACAACATGCAAGACAACGTTGTGGCGACAGCAGACTAGCCACAACTTTTCGTTGGGCAGCATAGGTGAGGAGCGTCTTATCCTTCACCACTCTCAAGCTGGCCGAGTCAAGCTCATCACATTTCTGCGCTGCCACTGACCGTCGAAACGCCAAAGTGGAAGCATTCGGAGATCGGTAATGGAAAGCGCGGCGGGAAGCATTGACCTGAACGGTCATTCAACCTAAACTCCTCCCGGGATTGTGCAAAAGACAATGGGCGAAGACAAATTTGCGGGTGATGAAAGTTGCTGGCTTGCAACTCTACTGCAAGGTCATGTGGAACATAAATGTGTTGATCTATCGCGCGCATCTGTTCTCTCAATGTCACGTTTACGTTACGTTTAGTGAGCTAGTTCAAACAAAATTCTAACAATGGTCTGATTTTGTATTCTTGGATAATGCAGAGGTTTATGACACTTTGTTGATTCTCTCCACGAGACCAATAATGTTTTAAGCAAACTCTGAAAGTTTATATACAGATGCCCAGTGTTCCCTTTAAGAAAACTGTACACTGAGCAAATGTATATTTTGTTGCGCATTAAGCGCATGCAACTGCGCAACCATGCAGACACGCAACCAGTGAAGCCTTCCCAGCGTTATATGGGCTATACGATATATACATACCGTAAATTTAGAAATTTGGATGTGCGCGAGAATGAGACAGCACTGCGCAAATTATCAGGTGGTACTGCGCAGTTGTGCACCTTAGAGGGATCACTGCACGTGTCGCATATTGCTTCTTTCGATATATCCAAAGTTTGTCGCAATAACCCTGGAAAAACTAGCCAATAAATGCATCCAAAATGTAGTACAAAAAGTTTTCTTTTATATCCCAGTCGTCTTTAATGAAAGATAAAGACCACACTCTCTGTATAATTTTTTTCTTAAGACCCAGGAATATTTTATAAAATATTCACTTTTTGAAGTTTAATCATCAATTGTGCAGAAATATTTGCAAGTGATAATTGTTTAGTTTAACAAAAAATATGTTTTTCTAGCTTTTAGAACGTGTTTAAAAGTTTTGAAAAAACAAGACAATTGGGTCTTGTCAAATCAACATAAACATATTTGCATTGCATGCTTACTACTTGAGTCAGCCGCTTACACCACAATTAATGTTTTATGTGAGTTTTAAAATGTTAATATGCCAAGTGAGGTTGCAATATTCACTGCATCAGTATATGTGCAAAATGACAGCCAGTTTGTATAGAAACCATAACCAGTTTGTATTAATGCATGTGCAAAAATATAACCAGTGTCTTCTCTACAAACAGACCACCAGTTTTGAGCACGCAGTTGCTTAATTCACACAGTTGCGTGGGGCCTTGTGGGAACTTAAGAAAATTATGACAACAAGAAAACCATTGCCTGTTTTCGTGAGTGTAATAAGTTAACGTTATACCTCTTTGTTGTTAAACAACCTGAGTTCGCTGAGTTGCTGTCAGTGAGACATGCGTTTTTTTAAGTAAATACACGGGTAAACGTCAGTCAATTCTTTCACCTGTCGCTGTGATGGTGACTTGGCGTCTGCAGGTAAGCAAACCAGGAATATTTGGACAGGGCAAATTAACTTGAGTGGCGACTGGCCAGTTTGCCACATAGCTACAGTAGGCAGTTGACCACTGTGCTGCACAAACAAACGATACGACAGACCAGGGATAAACCCTGTAATCAGCAGACGATCTGCTTGGCAAGACATCCTCTTAACATCGGACAGCTGGGTTTTTCGTCACAACAAGTAAATCCTCGGGCTAAGTGGGTGTAAACAAAACGAGGGCGGATGTGTGGCCTGGCTCCTGAAAGTCGCGATTTAAACCGTTCCCGCTGGTGGTCACGCAGGTGAACTCACATCCGCCGATTGTAAAATTGGGATTATATGTTTCAGGTTGGAAGACGTTGATGAGCGAAGCAATTGTTTCATCCATGATTTTGCTTTTTGATATTGGAAAAGCACACGTAAGTGCAGTTCACCTCATTTTCATTGTTTTACATGTAGTTATTAAATATTTTTTCAAACTTTTCACAGTTTTACATACTAGACTTGTCGACGCTTCAGTTGCTTTTTTGCCCCAAAAAGAAATATCCACATTTTTTGCGCGAAAGTCATGATAGCATAGTGCAGGGGTTTGCAAACGTTTTTGTCAGAGAGCCACACAAACTAATACACAACAAATCGAGGGCCGAACATCTTACACAATGTGATTGTTTCGTAGTATGTTACATTCTACCAAATCAAAAATTTTTCGTAAATAGATTATATTTTTTCGTCATTGACAAAATGTCTTTGCGGCCGGATGAAATAGCTTCGCGGGCTGAAGTTTGGCCAGCGGACCGTAGTTTGGACACCCCTGGCACAGAGTCTAGTACAGAGTCTACACCCCTGGCACAGTGTCTAGTACCAAGCATAGGATCAAGATTGTGAAAAGCCATTAACTCAGAAATAAAAAGGCAGTTGAAGGTCGGCAAATGCTGCGAAAATCAGTTCTGCGTTCTGGCTGACTGGGTTCAGTTGCTTTGTCTGCGGAGATATTTTTGCCGTGCTATGCAGACTGCAAACTCCAATGTTCATTTGTAAGTCACGTGCAGACATGTCAACAAACCTGCAAAACGTATCTGCCAAAATTTTTAAATCATCCGGAATACTGGTCTTCACTTAGAATGGTTTATTTCGCAAATGTAACATGACACTGCGTAAAGGAAGGTGACATGGTGACATCGCTCGACACTTTCTATTGTGGCAACCTGCCAGAACTGCTCTGTAAATCCGTTTGAGGCGGATGACTCCATAACTGCGCTAGCGCGGATTCAACTCAAACATCCAAACCTACGACCCATTTTCCCGAGCACCGCTGACAGGAGTGTTTTGAACCAAACAACTCAGAACACGCGAATGCGTTGCAAACCACAACAGCGACGTAGACCACCACCTGCTAAGGTTAAGTTTGGTTATTCCTCAATTAAATTAGTGCGTATGAACAACCCTAACAGACCGGTGTTAATTTATTTTCCTTTTGCTGCCCGATTGATACATTTCAAAACAATACCCGCAAGTACTTTTTACCGGATGCACTTAACAATACTATAGTATTGTAAACAATGTACTGTTTGAATAGAAGGTCTTTTTCTTGTACTTTATATTTATCGTGACAGATCAAATTTGAAATGTAGTAGAATATCGGCACCTTACGGGTATTTATAAAAAGTGCCGATACACGAGAACTGCCGCTTTAGACGAATTATGGTTATAAATAACTAATAACAATTAAAAAAACACACGTTTGTTCACTGTTGAGGCGCGTTATGTAGCCTTTATACAACCTCATATCGTACGCCATCAAAATAAACTAAACATGCATAAAAAGCAATGCACGTTGGCTGAGTAAGCTGTTTCAAAGCCGAGATTGCAATATCACAGTAAAGATCCACGTGCCAGCAATATTACATTCTGGAAGCGAACGCTGTTTGTAAACGTAAGTGTTGTTATAAACGAACAAAATACTTTCAGGGATAAAAATTGGTGTCGATACAGGGAAATTGCCAATGTAGGTGAAGCTGATGTAGACAAAATTAAGTACACATGAAACATATAAGGTTTCTGCCGGGACTGAAGAAAATCTGCCGAAATAGGCGAATTGCCGATATACGCGAAGCTGATATAGGCGAGTTCTACTGTACATTTCTATGTGCCTCTCTTACGTCTAACTAAGCCATTAACACATTTTGTTGCGTTTGCAATAACTAGACGTCATTTTCATGATGAAGATTTATTCTATATTCGAGGGATAATTTCGCAAAACATCCTTCTGGACTCTTAGTAGAAACCGAAACGCAAAAACTGTTCCATTTACTCAGCGTGATGTGACAAAAATATGTAATATAGAAACTAAAAAAGATATTCTAGCCAGAGTGCGACAAATGTTTTATACATTTTTTGAATTTTGTCCAAAAAATTGGTATTAAACGTAACTGACCGTTAGTTTTGGTGAAATGTTTACAGACGTTTAGCCAAAGATTTTTTCGTTGAAGTCTTCCTTACCAAGTCAACTTCTTTACAATTTTTGTAAAGAAACTAATACAAAAAAGTTAATAAAAAATAATTTCATTTATGAGTATATAAGGTCAGGAAATCTTTTATCGCATCGCCTACATACTGTACCAACAACCTAGTACAACTATTCAGTCAAAATTTAAAAAGTAGTTAAGAGGTTTATCAATAGCATCCAATATCCAGTTCGAGAATGTCAGTCAAATAATCATAAAATCTTAACTTTTGCTTGGAAATAAAATGTAACAGTAATAGCTGAAATACTGTAGTTACCTTACTTCCACAGCTTTACAGCCCAAGATTACCACACGCAACACCTCAGGTCGTGATATATTGTACTATCCTCCATCTAACTAACAAATAAAGATGTCCACTTTAGCTACACAATAAGTTAAATTTTATAACCAGCTGAAATGCTGAACTTGGATTTCAATTTGATTACCTGCATTCGTCATTTTTTCGATAAAATGTTGTTCTCAAATTATGAAACTAGCAAGTGGTTTGAATTATTTTCGTGGTTTGGATGTTTTTTCCATGATCCTGGTATACGAACAATTGTAATTGTTTGGAAAAAGATGATCCATCATTGTAGACCAGCGCAATGGTACCAACGTTTCATTTTTCAACTTTACTGCAACTGTAAACAGACAAAATCTTGTATGATTATACTTTTCAAACAAGACCCGACTTCTTGTAAAGCATTGGTGTCACCTAGCGGAGATGCCTTCACAGTTTGCGAGGCTACTTTAAGCAAATGTTTTGTAACCCCTTTGATTATTGAAGTGACACGCTAAGCTCTTGAATCAAAACAGCAAAGTTTACTGCAATTTTTTTGTCTCAAGAATTTCAAACTGTATCAGAGCATCTTGAACAAAGTTTTTTGCCAAATTTTTTGTCAGGAGCGGCAATTTCACTGCAAACGAGCGTCGGCAAGAAATAAATTTTTTTACAAGAATACGTTTTTAGGTCATTGATTATTTTACAAGCATGCCTTTTCTTGTAAACACGCTGTTGTTGATTTTTCAGAATACACAGCGCACGTTTCTCACAATTGCAGTTCAATCAACAAACTTGCAAGCTCATTATAATGGAAATTACAGCAATAGGTTGGTTAAAAAACTTGACGTTTTGGAATTTGCTCGCAAACCCGATTATTTTAAATTCTTTTATGAAATAGTTCCTACAGAGTAGACCAAGCAATTTTCTAAATAACATAACCAATAAACAATCATTTGGTGTCGAAAACATCGGTAGACCAAATAAGAGTTTACAAAATTTTTTTGCTAAACCTCGCTTTTTCAAATTAAACCTATAGTTGATGAGGATTAACGTCAGTGCGTGGGTTTAGGTGGTGATCGCTTAGTTATTCATCACAATCTGCATGTCTTACAACAACGTTTCTTGCAGGGCACTCATTTCATGCATGCCACACGGACATACCTGTACTCGCGTGTCTTCTGCAAAATCCATTCATATATTCGTACTTTCGCGTTCAGCATTTTTTCTGATATCCTGCTTAAAGAAAATCAAATAACACTGCAGTAGTAGCGGCACTTCAATAACAATATTGCAAAATTGTGTAGAAATTTTAGCGAGGGTGTTTTCAACTGTTGCGATCGGAAATCCCGAGCGGCATGTGCGCAAGGTTTCGCACTGTGGCAACAAGCAACAATAGAGATCATGCGTCGCAATCTCTCTTATTGCTTGCTCGCGCCACGCATATATATTTTTGTACTTCGGGCACATCCCGTTCGTGGTGAATCACAAAATCAAGGCAACACCACCGGAGAAGGTGCAACAACATCACCTCCTTTTTGCAACGAACCACACCGATCGCACGTTCTTTGTGTGAAGGCTGAACTCGGCACGACCTCCACATCCTGGTCACAGTACCATTTTGTTGCGATCGGAAATCCCGAGCGGCATGTGCGCAAAGCTTCACACTGTGGCAGCAAGCAACAACAGAGATCACCCGACGAGATCACTATTATTTCTTGTTCGCGCCACATATATAGATTATTGTTCTTCGAGCACATCCCGTTCGTGGTGTCACACATTCAACGCAACGCCACCGGAGAGGTTGCAACACAACTAACAACGTATTCTTTGAGAAGCAACTGTCTGACCGATAAAAACGGTTTGACCATTTAAAAGTTCTTGCTGATGTGAAAAAATATTGTGCTCACCGTCATTATCGTGACAACAGCTTGATTAGCCAAAAGTAGATTAAACGGTGGTTTTTCAAAACTGGTCTAACTGCGAACAGTTTCTGTTTTTGTCCAATCTTTCTTACAGTTGAGTGAAACGTTGGCCACAAATTGTGATGAGTATGTTGTGCTTTTCGATTCACACAAACAAACTTGTCTTCGCAGAAATATTTTTTTGAGGAAGGTTTTTGTTCTTCATCAGACGAGCAAAGGGCATCCTTCAAATTAGCGATCGAAGGCGGCACATCTGAAGTTTGCATTTCATTTTGTTTCATTTATTTTCTGTTAAAGAAAGCGATGAAAGAAACAATGAAGAATTGAATTCATCCCAAGAGCCAGATACTTAAAACGTGCCTTGCCTTTTGCTATAATAGCCAACCCGTGACAAAAATCAATTGAAAACACGATTATCGCCAAAACGTTTCATTATTATGTGCACTGCGCATATATACATGCGATGTCAATGAGATTTTCGCACTGCGAAGAGTTGAAACTAGCCTTTGTTATTCGACCTGACATTAACACAGAGATTCAGACTATATATTCGTGTTTGAGTTTTTTTTATAGTTCATTGGCCAAACTGATATATTTTATCTATATGCATTAAAGTTTTAGTAACTAAAAATATGTTTTAATCAAAAGCGAGTGTACTTACACCAAAGTGTTTCTTCATTCCTCATTGAAAAGAATGCGTGTGTCTGTTTTCTGCTACATAAATTGAACCATATTCACAACATAGAGTATTTCACTTAAGTTTTTAATTTATTGCCCGTCACCCTCAAACATGAAATTTAAATAAGCACTACCATTGCCGTAAAAGAAATTGTTTGTTGCTTTTAACCAAAATACGAAAAGATCTTTTCCCTGAAAGCATAGAGTTGATCAAAACATAACAGGTTTTATGAAGAAAACGTGAATTCTGCGTATATAACTTTAAAATACTCATGAAATAAAACACATTTTCAATAATTTTCATAAACTGTGGTGAAGCATTTTTAACGGGGTATATCTAAGTACAAAGGTTCTTGCGAAAAAGTTAGAGGTAACATGGACCTGTCCCGGGTTTGTACAATTGACGAAGGTATAGATATATTTTTGGTTTCACGCTTGACGAAATACAGTTAATGTTGACGCAAAGTAAAGAACTGCTTTGTATTTATTTCACTGGTTGTTGAAGCTGCGTCTAACAATTGATTCTCTTCAGCGCTAATTGCGTTGTGTTTTTGTTGTAAGAGCCCAGTATAACTTAAAGTCCGACAGTTTTTCGTTTTAATAAATGTTGCCATCAAAGCATTCCAACTATGTTTTGATACAAACAAGGTCAAGGTTACTGCATGCAGCACCTCGAGGTTGGCCTGAAACAGATTTCGTTGGCTCTGACAACAATTAGCTCAGCTCATGGCATTTGTTATATTGATGTGTTACACAAAATTTTCTTATCAGACAAGAGGAAAATTTCCTTAAGTGACAAGAAAATTGAGAACACAACCACAGATGCACAATTGCGAAAGATCTTGAATTGCTCACTCGCTCTTGACGTATATACACTGCCTAGAAGAAATGATCGGAAAATGCAGTCAGTGAGTACTGCACAGTTTGAGTGGCATGTGTCAAGCAAACAAGCAACAGAGAAAGGATTGAATAAATGAAAGAAATTCAAAATAATCTTTGCAAAACAATTTTATTTTAGGATGCTTTAGGTTTTCCTTTACTTTTTATGTCAACAGTCCTCAGCAGTCTGTGCCTCCCAAACTTTTTGTCGACATTTCAGCAACACGCTTTTGAGGCTACCGACTTGTATTGCATCAACCAAGAATAGCATGCAGATAAGTATTCCTAGTAATGCTAAAGAGACTCCAACTTACTGGACAACATAAAGTCACTAGAAAGAACGGAATTGCTTGCGTGTGGCATCAAAGTTTGTTTTTGTGTTTACAGTAGATTTAACGAACCAGAAATCAACCAGAAAAGCTAGAGCAGTTGCGAAAACACAGTTTCTCGCCTTAATCGCTTGAAAAGATTCCGAGCCAGACCTTCGATTTTTTACCTTCAAGTGAAGCTTAAGTAATGTTTTAATCGTTATTCCAAAGAAATGTAACGACAAAACATGTCGCTGTTTTTCAGACGCAGTGCTTCGCTGGCTGCGAATCGACGGGGCTGGCCGGCCACTCGACCCCCGGCCCTGAGCGTATTGACACCGCGCGGCCACAAATGTTATTAATTTGCGAGCCATTTGCGAGCAACGAACCATCGCAAGCGCAATCGGTCTCATTTTGTTGCGATCGGCCTGTCGTGCTTTCGCCGCCGTGCAAACCACCCAAAACGACAACACTCTCACCGGCGCTTTATCGGAACAGAAAGTGGCCGTTCTTTCGTTCTTTCGATGCGAGGCGGTGACAAGGGCAAACTTCAAAAAATATGTCGGTATTTCCCCCAGCGCCTCAATGCTTTCGATAATGTCGGTTCGGATGGGTCGGTTCGAGATCGCCGCAGGTGGTCATGAGCGGCCGCGACGATCAACAAACCCGTTCGTGTTTAAGAATAATCCGAAAGCGTCACCATCAGACAACTTTCAAATACTTGCGCATTTCCCTTTTGTGATGAGGCATTCCACAATTTTTCACGCATCCGAAACTGATAGCGGTTTTCTTAAAATTGAAGTTTGAGATTTTGGTAAACACGGAAACTCGAAAAATTTTAAGAAATGTCCTTTATCCTTGCTTGAAAATTCATCTTTGACTATAAACTATTTCATTAGGAATGAGCGATTTTGTTCTCGTTAAATATCTGATACTTTTTACAAGTCCTCGATACTTTTCATAAGACGTCAGTGTTGATTCATCGCGTGACACTACTGCACGGCGATGCGAAACTGCAGCAGCCACTGGCACAATGTTTCACTGTTTGCTCCTTTTCAATATTTAAATATTGTCTGCGCTTATCACCTCACACTCCTCGCACATGCTGCGTTCCTTGCGTTCTTATGAACCACCACTGACCCCTGTGATGAAGAGCTTCAGGCTGAGATAAGCCAATAAAAGTAAAAATTAAACGTAACGAGGACACAAAAATGGATGACCGACTTCTGGAGATATAATTTCACTGCTAATCGCGTTATTTTGGAAATTTCAATCGGTGTCTCTCAGTAAGAACATATCGATAACCACGAGAAAAAAATTTGTGAAAAGAAATCACTTGTTTATCAAAATAAAACTTGCAGAAAAAATATCATTCTGAGCGTTTTTTTTTCGTAATCACAGCGAAAATGATTGAAGAACGCCAAAACGTTGCGAATGACATAGTGTAGATATGTATTAATGAAAAATCTACTCCATATCTTAAATTCATTCGCAGCGATCTCTTAATCAGGTGCATCCTGATCACCAACGTAAACAACGAGACTGCAAGTGAACAAATGCTCGAAAGCCTAACAGCTGACGGTTGCAATAAAACACTTGAGTTTTTTGAAACCCAGAGTTGTCATGGCAGACATTTTGTCGAAAAACATGGCTAAGTGTTCCGGCTTTGGCGCCCGCGATCTCAAGCTTGGAGTATCATGGTTACGGTGGTGTGTTTTTCGAACGACTGATAAGATCTCCTGGATGACAGTTGATATTACAATTCAGAAAGAAGAGCACCATAGAAAAATGGTTGTATGCGACATAGCTCCTAAAGATCAACATTTTAATGTTTTTAGCGTGTTACTGAAATGATGCGCATTTGAGGACGCGGTTGTTAAAAAGCAAAATTTGTTAAGTATAAGCAGTTGTAGCGAATATCAATATTGGAAGATATTGCTTTCTGTCATAAATGTTTTGTTCACTGCAAGTTCCTAATTTTCTAACAAATGCAGTTTATCTAACGTTTGAGGGATTAATCGCAGCTTTCAAGTTGAATTTTACCACAAATATTCGAAAGTACAGCTTTGACGAAACGCTCGCAAAATTTGAATTGCGCAAAGCAGTGAGTTCCACCATGCTCAGTGTTTTGTATTGCTCGATGCTGCAATTTCCTTTGCGTATTTTATTTTAGTGAATTTGTTGGTCTAAAATTGTTTGCTTAAGTGGGCCAACTTAGAATTGTCATATTTTTAAGTACATTAATATTTTTCACAATTTCATCAACGATTGTAGTACAGCCTGTTATTCAAAACAATCACAAAACAATCAGTTGAGTTCCTACCTCTCAGATAACGCATGTGCTACTAAATTTCTCAAAAAATCTTGAAGGTATTAACAAGGCCATCGTATATTGATCCCAACTTTTTGTAACCACTTGGCAGTATTAAACTTCTGTAGATAGTTTTACATAAATGTCAGTTCATGACCGTATTTGTTTGTATTTTTGGGCCAAGCTTTGTTCGCTATTAATGCTTGCGAATTTAGGAACAAACACACACAGTCTGGTAGTAAACACCTCCGCACAGCCTACAACCAAGGTTACCATCTTCTTGGATCGAAAAATTGGCACTTTTCGGAAAAAATGCTTTAGCATCAAATATAACTTACATTTCAAATGGAGTTTAATGTACGCAACAGATTGCAATTGACTGAAATTATGTGGTATCACAATGAAGCCACTTATTACGAACAAATTTATAGAAAAAGGATCTATGAATGTTAACATATTATATATTTTGCCTACTGAGCAGGCATGTTCAACTCTTATTTGAATAAGACATAATAACACCAAGACTTAAAAGCAGAAATCAAACCATTCGGCGTCATGGGAGCGTTCAGTAACTCACCGGCAGTAATTTTCAATTTCAACTGGTTAATTTATAGCGTTTAAATGAAATTTTAAATGAAAAATTTTCAGAATGAAAATTCATATCTGCTTTTATTTTTTGTAGTGTCCACTACCCACATAAATATCGTGTTTGAGAGATAGATCTGCTGTGGAGAAACTCCGTAATTGCATTGATTTTTTGCGTCGGCTTGATATTTTGGATTTTTTTACATAAACGAAATCCTTGTAACAGGCTGTACTTCTGCTTGATCTTGTATTTTTGAGTTTTCCGTTGGATATACAGTTTTCATGTGCAACATTGTAGTTTTGAAACAAGTCCTTTTCAGACCATTGGCGAAGTTTTTGAAGAACACGCCCTTACCAGACGATGAAAAACTTTACACATATAGCGATTAACGTCGACTCCAATAGCTACTGCACTTTCGCAAAAAAACTCCGGCAATTTTTGCATTTGTTCTTGAGTGAGGTGTTAGTTGCACGTGTAATGTGTCTGCAGAAGTGTACTTGAACATCAGCGTACAAACATTTCAATGTGCAAAAATACATTTGTAACAGTACTGGGATGATCACGTAATAAGTGGTCAAATGATTTGTAGATTCTCAACTTCTCTGTTACTCCTAGACAACAACTGAACTATTATGCCTCTTTACGTACTGTGCAAAACGATCAGGGACAAATCGCAATATAACTTCAAGCTAAGGGGTCCAAACCCACATCCGCGGCCCACCTGCTGAGAATCGCTGTATAATTTACAAGCATTTACTTTTGCCCACTCAATTTCATACAGCCAATTGCGACATGATTTATTTACATGTTTAGATGAAAAGCATTTTTGGGCTTTGGCGATACATTTTTCAACAAAAATACGACTCAAATGGATCGTGACGTAATCCTACACGGAAAATCATAAGTTTTCTTCACTAATCGCACAGGTTGGGAATGAACTACTAAAGCGCACTGTGCGATGTACACATGTGAAAGGTCAAGAAAATATAGCTGAAAAATATGTGCGTTCTGCTGCGAGAAAAGCACATGATTGGGTACTGTACAGTATTTGCAGCGTCATCCACACAAAATCCTTTATGCTGTTCCACGCTGTGCAAAGGAAATTAATAACCAGCGATAATATTCAAAAATACCAAAATCTACACAAACTGATAGACGTATTTTTAGTATTGCACAGTAAACTTAAAAAAATGTTTTTACACTATCACGTTTCGTTGGTAACAAATAGGAACATTTATAAGTCAGTTGTAATAGTTGTAACGTCCACTGTTCAAATATGACTAAATTCTGCGGCGTAGCTGTCCTGCATAGCCGCACCGAGCAAAAGCAAAGTTTTTTTTCGCTTGGCACAGAGTGCTAGCCTAAGTGAACGAGTCACAAGGTTGCCTTCCAAGCTGCAACAGCATGATTCAATTCCCAACTCGTACCTTCGAGTGCGCGTCGCCTCACTCAGGCCCTGCTGCTTGTATAAAACCAATAGCGCGGAACTAATTCGCCGTGCGTCAGCGCTGTCATTCACAGAATCATCGATTTCATCACTATAATGAGCAAACGCCTGTGCACACGACAAAGCGATGCATTCCGGATAGATTCAATCAGACGATCAATCCGTCAACTCCTCAAGTTGCTCGTGCCATCCAAATCTCTGAGCTGTACGGGATAGGATGAGTATTAACAAGCTACGGAATGGTTTGGCCTATATAGAATTTTTTCATAGTTAATTAAAATTAGCCTTAGGCAAAAAGAACTTGGCGATTAAAATTTTTACACAAACAAACCATTACTTTAACCCAATCAGGTAACTAATAGAAACATTTTGTGTGAAGTTGACATTATTGCTGAAGGAGGCAAGAATTTTGTAAATTCTCGACAAAAGTATAAACATATTTTCTGATTTTCAAAATGCCATCATATCTCACGGAATTTTAAGCTTGAAAGGCATTACTGTAAGAGCGCCCTTGCGTTTTTTAGTGTTTCATTTTATGTTTTGATTTTGCCGACTCTCAGATACCGGTTTATACAATGTACCCCATGAAATAGTAATGAAAGTAACGATCAGCCGTATTTGTTCTTTAGTTTGTCCTTTGGATGATGCACACATGCATTGAGAAGCAAAAGCAACCAAAAACATATAAGTTAAGCAGGCGGTCCAATGATGTCGCAAATTAATCGTCTCAGGATGGATGAAACTATAACAGATGACAACGACAAACAGAAATTCGTTTGATGGGACTTCCGTTATATTGTTTACCGGAAGACAAAAGCTCACTTCTATCTTTTTGTTTTCTTCACACTACAGTACAGTGTTTATTACTTTGCTTCCTTACAAGTGAGCAGACAACTGCTGCCGCAAGTGGTGATACCGTGCCAATTAAAGTCATCTGCAACGAGGGAGAGGATGGTGAAAAGATACCACAACCGTCAATCTGCCGCTGTTAGAACCATTCAACGTGCCGAGCCAACGACGCTTTCGTAACTTGTTGCCGAGCTGTCAACCAGTGGTCTTAAATGTGCCGGTCACAGCCACGTAATCAGTCATCATCGACAAAATCAATCGTCAAAACGCTAGGAGATCAAAGCTACTGTATTTGCTTCGCCTAGTGAGCGTACCAAGAGGTAACTGTGAAAATCAGCAGCAGAAGGTGCTTATCCACATGCCGTATTATCTTAGTTGAAACGGATGTGCGTTGTTTTCTACATTTGCTAATCACGATGTTTTCCATCAGTTACAGGAGCTTTTCCAGATGTTTCACAATTTTTTAGAGATAGTCAAATAAATATAAACTTTTGGTAACATGCAGACTGCAGTTATGAGCTTGCAGTTCACTCATGTCCGCTCCTTTGCCTGCAGAGGCAAGTTGCGAAACTCGGAAGCGAATTTTTCTGCTATGGCCTTTGTTGCGTAACAATAACACGGCAACAAACCTTGGAAGATGCCCTTCAGGTTACGGTGGCAGTAGCGTTTTGCCGCATGTAACTTTTGAACGCAGACATCTTGGCAGGTAATGCAGCGAGACAGTGGCTGCTGCTAGCGGTAAGGCACGGAGGTTCAAACCAGTGGTGGGCGAATTGCGGATCGCCGCCATAGTTTGTGTGACTCTTCTAGAGGAATAGCAATATCTCAAATTGGTAGAGAGTTGTTGCCTCAAATTTAGCGTCTGTTTCATTTATCAATGTGTTTATACCAGAGATGAGTGGAGTCACATTTTTCAGACTCCGACTCCGCTCCTGCTCCACGCTGTAAGACTCCTGCTCCGACTCCGAAAACATTTGAAAAATCACCTCCGATTCCTGTTAACACTCCGAAAACATCCAAGTAACTGACATTAAAAAGATACTATCTATTTTGTCTCATGAGGCAAAATATATGTCGTGGCTATTTCGCCTTTGACAGAACACAAATGGTTGAAATGGTCACGTGACTAGCACATTAGAGAGAGACAAAACATGCTGAGATTTAAAGTTATGGCTTAGCCTATTCTTTACAAAACGTAGATAAACAGCCACTAACAGCTTGCCCACATTTAAGTTAGACATCATGTATGTCATGCATTCCAGACTTGTCATGTGATACATTCAAAGTTCAAACAAGTGTGTGCAGCTACTGACAAAATAGCTTCAGGACTGTTTTTGTCTCATGAGGCAAAATAGACGCTGATTATCAAATATACACACTTTAAAGATATGGTTCTACTGTAATTAAATAATGACGTGGAAATACTGGAAATCATTGAAACACTAGCTGAGTAGTTCAAGCTTCAATATAATTAACCAGATAGATGCAATTATTTGAAATGAGTGTTAATTTTCAATTTTACAAAAGCCTCATTTTAAATCTCCGAGGTCAGGAGCTGATCACCTGTTTCACAAATATTTAATCGTACTTTAAACATGTGCTCATATAAAACTCTCAACTATGGCTGTACCAAACTGAACCATTTCAAGATGAACATTTACATTACGCATGGATTAGGCTACAATCCCTTTCAAATTTATCATAAGCAATAGAGATGCAAAACAATATAGGTTATCTTGAAGCTGCAACTATCAGGGCAAACATGCAACTTTGTTTAGTGTGGCTCCAAAATGTGAGCAGAGGTTGGCCTATGCAAGCGGTGGCTAGACTAGAAGTCTGCTCAATGCGAATAAACATTGTATTGCACTGCTGCACATTACTTCTAACATCATCGTCAAATCCTGTCACTAGGCCTACAGTGTATAGGTCATTTCGGCACACTGTTACTTCTCTATAATCTGTTTTGTTAACCATTGTTTTTTTTCATGTGTCTTGTGCTATTGCCCGCATCATTAGCCCAACATTATCATAGCTACGGCATGGATTCCGAAATTCCTGAACTGCATGGTCACTTATTTTGCATAGGCCGTAATTTTGAAACCATCATTAGTGGTGAAATGCTCGGCACTCCCACCCATTGTCACACTTGTGTCATATATGATTACACTGGTCAGAAAACACGTCTCAATTAATTCCATTCTGTTTGATAACAATAAGCATCATTACAGAAATTAGGTACTTAAAAATTTTGATGGGCTCCTGCACAGACCTTATGTTGACTCCGGCTCCTGCTCCGGCCCGAACCTAAAATATTGACTCCGGCTCCGGCTCCTGCTCCAGCCTAAAATGCAAACTCCGGCCGGAGTCCATTCCGGCACTCCGGTTCCGTGATCATCTCTGGCTTACACCAGTTTGTAAAGTTAGTCACCAGCAGTTTTCCCTGTTAGAAAATTTTACATTGAACAAATGTTTGTTTCAGTGCGCATGCAATTTCACAACCATATAGATTGTAGACCAGTGGTTCTCAAACTTTTTCTGATCGCGTACCATTTGTGGCCCCCGAACTGTCATCACGTACCACCTTGTTCCAGGAAAAGTCAATGTGCCAAATA
>JGI24158J21664_10000806_pt1 | contig 31749 bp, 16 predicted proteins | sample Ectturendosymbi3_FD_21664 | JGI IMG/M metagenome (IMG submission 21664)
CAGCAATAATACAAAATTACTTTGTAAACTAAGAAGAAAATGTCCTATAAATTAAAAGATGTAGTGTGGTCCCTGCTATAACAATTGCATGTTGTCTCATTTCTGATGTAAATGATCACTAAGATACAACATCACAAGAAATGAGAAATTTGTCTAAGCTTTTCAACTCAGAGACATAAAAATGACTACGTTTTGTTAATCTGTGGCACTTTCATAAAATTGCCAATGTAGCAAATACTTCAATCTCTAAAAATCATCGTTTGGTATAAAAATTATCATTTGGTGTAAAACGTTATCATTTGGTATAAGTAGGCCTGTTTGCTCTTATTTGACAGGGTCTTTTCAGAACTTTTTGGAAGAAATTTTAACCCACAATTTTTTTCGGTATAGAAGTTGGTTTGAAGTTTTTCTTTATTTGCTCATTGGAGATGGTGGTGGGTCGCTTTTAAAGGACGGTACTCACATTGCAGTTGTTATTGAGGCCTCTTTGTAAGCAAGAAATTTTACATTATGATTGCTGTTGGAGGCCCCTTTGAAAGCAGAGTAATTACACATTACAGTTTCTTTAAGGCCCCTTCAATGAAGTTTGAGCAGAGCAGGCCCACTTACACATTTCAGTGGCTGTTGGGGACCCCTTTGAAAGCAGATTACCTTCAAATTGCAGTTGTTGTTCGGGGCCCCTTTTAAAGCAAAGTACCTGCACATTACAGTTTCTGTAGGGGGTCTTTGAAAGCAGAGTACTTACACATTAGTTTCTTTTAGGGGCCCCTTCAATGAAATTTAAAAGCAGAGTGCTTATACATTTCAGTGGCTGTTGGGGGCCCCTTTGAAAGCAGATTACCTTCAAATTGCAGTTGCTGTTGGGGCCTCTTTGAAAGCAAAGTACCTGCACATTACAGTTTTTGTAGGCGGCCCATTTGAAAGCAGAGTACATACTTGAGATCTGTTTTGTAGTACATCATATGAGTGAATAATAAAATTTTCATCAAAAATAAGGAAAATTTACACGTGTAACACCTCAAGGGGGGGGCCAAAAAGGGGAGGCCCGAAGCAAGTGCCTCGCTCGCCTCCCCTTAAACACACCACTGATTGCGAATGTTGTTTCCCGAATTTTGCAAAACTATGGTGAATACAGATATTTTCGTACGTTTTAGGGGGTGGATCGCCCCAATCGCCCCCCTCGGGATCCGCTCCTGGTTACCCTTTAGTTTGCTGTTTGTTAATTAGTTATCATTTAATACAATGCATGACGTTATTGAAAGAGTGTGAGCCAACTGAAACGAAAAATCATCTGCATGAAAAGACATTTCTATATTTTCTTTCCGAATGCTCTGCTTGAGTAAGATTTTAACTTAAGAAACTGCATCAAAGTGAAACTGATTCATTGTTAGAAACGTACGATTTATATGGCCATAGAATGTCCCATGTGTGGTCACACAGCCTTCTTTACCTGTGGTCAAAGAATATCCTATGCGTGTTCACAGAATCACCAACGTCAAATACAGTAGCTGCAGTTGCAGTTCGAGGTATCTCAGTCGCTGGTTCTACCACTGGCATACGCGCTTGTTGCCAGTTTTGTTCAGGCTCAAAACGCAAGCTTTAAAATGTACTTATTTTGCATTTTATCGTGCCTTAGCTGTTGCAGTTTTACCTTATTGAAGTCTATTCAACAAGAGTCTAACAATCTGATTAGTCTCCACAAAGGTGACGCAGATGAATCTAACGGCAATTTCTTAAGAGGAAATCGATTTCACGTAACACTCAGTCCAGAAATCGCATTCAAACAGAATCTTTTTGAAATGGAAATCTAATAAAATAGAAGACTATTCAAATAAAAGTCTTATTTAAATGTAAGCCTAGTCAGCTTCATGACTGATTGCTAGTTTCCAATGGTTACAAAAAGATAATGAAAATAATAACAACTGATAACGGTGCTGTAAACGATTCTGGTCAAATTGCATTGCTTTTCAAGCAAATACATTGCACATCAGCAACAAAGAACTGAAAGAGAGAGCATGATTTGGTACCTTATCATTTTGAATATTAACACTAGTTGTTTCGTCACTGATTTAATAGCAGTTTTTTCAACAATTATAAAAAATTTAGCAGCTGCATGCGCGGCGTGCCCTCAGCACTGTTACGAAGATCTTTGGGAAACGGTAGAGGTTTACTCAACGACGCTGTACGATTCAAAGAAAATATTTGTGTAAAACTATTTGTGATAATTTAAAATCTCCTTCACGGAAAAGGGCTTCGCCCTCTTAAGACAATTTTGCCTTCGAAGAAAACCGCCACTTATGAGAGTTTATAACATCTCTGATCACTTTCAGATTCATTTCGAAAATATATGGTTATTTGCAATTCGTAGTTTGAAAAGAAAATATGCAGTAGTGCAATCAGTGATGGCTTTGGGCTTGAGGGGTCGAGGGTACCTAGGTAAGTTCTGTGAGGTCTCAATGACGCAATGGCAATTCATTTTAATTTTAGCGGTATTTTCTATGATGTTGTCTGTACAGACTACAGTATGACTAACGTAACAAGAAATGCAAAAGATTACACATGGCACAAAAATTAATCTAAACGCTGACAATTGATAACGAAAAACTGACAATACAAAAATCACCCAAGAAATTAAACTACATAAAGCTATCAATTCTGGCTTACTGTTTGGCAATGTCGCCTGTGAGCAAGTTATAAGCAAGTTCACCACTCACTTCAGCCTCTGTGCACACAAGTTCCAAAAGATTGAAACGCTGTTGGCTCATGCGAGACTTTACAAAGTCTTTGATCAATTTCAGCTTGGATAAGCTTCGTTCTCCACTACTAGTGGATACACAGATCGTTAGAATTACTCGCAAAGAAGTAGATAAATAATGGTAAGCATCAACCATTCCTGATTTGATGATATTGCACTGTGTTTTCGCACTGATGTCGGATGTACCAAAAGCAATTTTTTCGGTGTCTTTGTTTATAATGTGCATAAAAGAATCAACTTCTCCAGTCACAACAGTACCGTGTATCTCATCACCAAGGAATCTTGCAACATTCATCTAGCAAGACATCACCAAGTATCTGAAGACCGAAGTTTACAGCGACATAACGTTTGGTAGAAATCTTAAATATGTCTGTTAGGTGTGAAGCAGTGCGAATATTTTTATTATGGAAAATTTTATCCAAATATATTCAATGTTTTCAGATACTGCTGTACCTGATGAGGCTTATGTGCAATAGAGCGAAAGCGTTTGTGATGTAATAAACCAGGATTTTAGTGTGTTTTAGGGACCCGATTCGAGTCTCTAGAATTGAAAATCGGGTCCCTAGAACCAGAGAAAATTATCAAAGGAAATGTCTGAACGGATACTGCAATCAATATTTTTCGATTTATTGGTTTTACATCTGAAAACTTCAAAAAAACTACTGCTAAAATATTAACAAAAAGCTTTTAAGCTTTTAGTGAAACAGCATGTGGGATTGGTAACAATCATGCAGGAGCGTACGCTTTTCTGAATTTAACATCATTTCCTCTCTTCTGATTGATAAGCAGGGGTGGCGGAACTGGGGTCGCAGGAAACTGGGGCCGCCACTTTTTTCTGGGGAACCTGGGCGGCCCCACGTTTACATTTCGAATTTTGCTTGAATACAGTCAGTATTCGGTCCATTGTTAGTTTTCCATGTTTTTTTGTCGCGCACTTGTGGCGCCCACTTTGAAAAAATTTCCTCCACCACTGTTGGTAAACTGGTCGTAGCAAAATGGTCGAATGATGGTTGACAATCACATGGATGGCGTCATAATCGTTGCCAAACGTGACTTCTGCCCGCCCCCGAAAATTTTCGCTGGTTGCGGCCATGATCGCATAGATATATTACCTGATTCAATTGGTTGAAAAAAAAAAAAAATTTTACATGTCATCTACTGTATTGAAATTTTATTCAAATCGGTTACAAAGCAATAGTTGCGATATGTTTGTTTTTATGTTTTCAGGTGATTGCTGAGCAGTCGCAAACACTCAAGAAGCGGCAAGTATAACTACGAAACGTCGACTATTTTTGCCAGGCCCATAATCAGCGGGGCACAGGAGGGCGAATCACCCCGTAGAAAAATTTTCGCCTCTCTGGAAAAAAGTGTTGGACATAGTTTAAAAAATTTGGGCCCCTCTCAGAAAACTCTTTGATCCCCATAGTCTCCCAAGCCATGGTTACGGGCCTTATTTTTGCTGATTTTATGAGTTTTCGTTACAAATTTTCTACACGCTTAATGGGTATGTGTCTGAGGCACTGTAGCGTCGTGCTTGCTTAGTTCGGATTTAATGACCACACATTTTCTTTTCCACTAATTTCGTACGTTTCGTAAATCATGACACCGTTCCTGTTGCGGTTACCCAGGTATCGCATTTTAGACAACCTAACAACGTTTCAGGTTATGAACCTTTGGCCGCTAGCAGCAGGTTCGAGGTCATACAAACGAATTTTCCGTGATACGTATTGTTAAAGTCCAATAGAGACCACCTTCCTATCGTGCTTAATTTTGTTTTTTCCAAGCTTTTTCTTGCTATTCAGCGAATAAATTGTCCCTAAAACATTACAGGTGCGAAAATGCAAAGAGTGTTATACGAGAAAGACGCGAAGTCTTTCAGAGCGAAAAAATTGTCAAGGACTCTGTCCTTATTTTTGGTGTTCATCCGACATTTCTCGAAGTCCTAATTCCTTGTAAAATTGGGCAGAACTTCTTTTAGTCCTAAATTCTGGGCAAACCCCAGTAAGCGAGACGTTTATCTCTCAATTTATAATCGAAATGTTTGGGTAGCATTTGGCACAATTTCGTTCCAATTTAGAGTTTTCCGAAACTGAACAACTTTTAGCGGATTTCTAAGAACTCTCAGAGTTCAAATGTCAATTTACGGTGACGCAGTTCTCCGCGTTTTTGAATTCGAAAATGTGACTACAAACTGCCGACAACAACGAAAACTACATTTCGCAAGGGTTTATTGAGAAATGCACACTGGCTGAACTTTTTCTTGTGTTGGGGTTGCCTTGCGTTGCGCAAACACAAACGACGTAAGCAGAGAAAGTTCTCGAACACTGAAATTAAGAACATTCGCTGGATTTCTGTCTCAAACGGAAGTGAAAACACGCTTGTGCACATGGAAATAAAGTTTTCACATAAATGATGTGTTGCTGTCAAATACAAAACGGATGACATTGATGCAGCTACAATAAAATGTGCAACGATTATTAGTAGTATGATTATGGAGCTGCTATGTTTTTCATGCCCAAGGTGTCGACACACTGCCAGTCAATCGATTTTGTCGACTTCAGCTAGCCTATCATACCAGTTCCAGCTAGTTTCGTTCCGGTCCAGGTATTCTGGGTCTGAAGCGGGCATGTTGACCAGCAAGAGGTTTCGAAGCTTTCGCAATATTCTCAACACGAACTTGTTTTGCAATGACAAGATACGAAGCTTATATTCGTGGGAATTCTTTGTATCCCAAAACCTTGCTGAGGGATGAACCAACCCGACCGTGCAGTAGTTTGTTACTAAATATGCTTCCGAATGACTTCAAACGCGAACACAGAGATACACACGAGCGTATTACTCTCACAAATTCTCTCATCGTACATAAGAAAATAAACCAGACTTCGAGCAAGCTGGATTTCGCTTGCAACTGAACTTGAGTTATTCAAACCAGTTTCATTATATCGGCGAAGCCATAACAAACGATAACAAGCTGACAAAAATTTAGTCAATAATTGAGGAGAAGACGTTTTCAAATCATCATTTAAATTTGTTGTTGGAAAGAGGAAAAGAAAAAGTAAAGGAGTGCCGATAGACATTAGGAGATTTACCCACGTAAGAATGTTTGAGTGTAAACAGAGACTGATTATAGCTTCGTGACAGGGTTCGAACTTGGTAACAACTGCCATTTAGGAAAATATTCCAGCACGAATGACAGTCTTGATGAATGACTTCGTGCATGCTTTCATTAAAATCAGCGTAAATGCTTGTGACGTTATTCAGAATAAAACTCGCCTCTGATCAAGCGTTAGTGGAGAAGTAAAAGGCTTTCTGAGCCTTTACCTAATAGCCACGATAGCATATCAAATAAAATTTGAACGGATAAAAAAATCGACTAAAAACTTTTAAATCAAAAACAAAGTTTTAAAAAGATTTTGATAAGTACATTTAGAATGACGATATACGTGGAGGTACAGAGAAATTTTCACACATTCTATATGCTGACATCATAGAAATAAACGAAGGAAAACCGGAAAAACACTAAATTTTTTTTTTAAGTTAAAAGATCATTTTTAATAGAGCTTGTTTCGTATTTCTGTTTTTTGCATTTCCTTGGCCCATAAAGTGCATAAAGAAACCAACGAAGCAAAATGATTTTTTTCTACTCTTGTGGTTAGAGGAAGAGTTAAAGATTAACAAAAGCCGGTTTCCTGTGACTCTGGCACCTGAAAAATTGTGTAATTTTATAATCATCTCCACGTCTCCTCACCATTTAACAGGTATGCAATCATTTCCCAACCATGTTCATAAAACAAAAATTAAAAATATGTTTCCCTATAACAGTTCTTAAAACATTTTCAGTCTGTAAATCCTGTGATATTTTTTAGTGTAAAGACACTTCTGCGCCGCATGTATTAAATACTTCTTTTAACAGTTGTTTAAACTGCGCAAAACAGGTCAGGATGGAGAATGTTCGTTGCGTGAATAGAACGACATAATTAATTTTTAAACTCTTTTTTAATCTTTCTTGCAACTAATAGGTTACTTTTATTTTCAAGAAAAGACCTCAACTTTGCTGTTGCGATATATATTTCACAGAACCCATTCCATTGCTGCACAAACTGCTTTTAAACAATTCATTAGGTTTGTTTTTTCTGCCATCATGGACATAAATAGAAATGTAAACTTCGTATAGCTTTGAAATTAAATGACTGCTCAACTTTGAACAGTTCGTGTTAATGACAAAAGTGTTTCATCGAAGGTTAACTCCAGGACTTTAACGTCGAGGTTTGTGCCTGTAAGGGGCGCACGATCCTTCCACGAGATCTCCAAAGTGAAGAGAAAGTAACGAATGTGAAAAGAGCTAAATTGGCGTTCTTGATGTCGATTGCCATTAACTAAGTAATATAAAAAAATCAGCATATTTACTGTTCATTTTCCCGTCTTTAAAATTAACCAACTACGCTCGAATACTGCTTTTTCAAATAATATTTCATTAATACAAGGGAAAAAGTGAATAAGAAAAATTAAGTTTTAGTGTTTCAAAAAGTAATTTCAAATGTTGGGTGTGTGAAGTGTAGTTTATAGCTTCAATCAGCTTCGAAAAAATACCACAGCATGTATAAAATTCCGAAAAGCTACTAATAAACAGACTCATAAAAACATATAGAATCACTTGAGAACTTTACATCAACGTTTCTAGGCAATGGGTGACGGGATGATTGCCACAGTTTTCAGACTACAATTGCGCGTTTGCAAGGATTGAGCTTTGTTATTTCAACATCCTCTTGCTGAGGCAAAAAACGTTCACTGAAAAGACTCAATGTATGGACCTTATTCAAGACCAGTTTATGACAACAAAAAGTTCATCTGCATCAATAATGAGCAGGTCATGACGTAATGATCAGTTACAAGGGAAACATGCCGCACTATCTGCAGCACGTTTTTGTCTTTATTTATACTAAAGAATGTTTACACTAAAAATGTCCAGGATTTATAGACTGAGGAAATTTTAAGAACTGTTATAGGGAAAGAGATTTTTAATTTTTGTTGTGTGAACTTGTTTGGAAAATGGTTGCAGATGTGGTACATGGAGAGATAGTTTGGAGATGGTTATAAAATTACACAAAAGTATTTCCACAAACTTAAGAAATTTTTGTCAGGTTTCAAGAAAAATACCCGTATTTTGTTTAAACTGGTGGAACGTTCCTGCAAAACCCGCCTTTTATTCGACCCTGACGCAAAGCAGAATAGTGTTGTGGCCGTTTTGTCCTAAAAAGCGGTGCAAGCTCAAATGTTTAAATCAATGATTAACTTAAGACCAAGTTTAAGAATCTTGCAAACAATAGTAAGTGAATGGAAGCTATTCAGGACACCGAGAGTTAAAAAAGCATCTTTTTTCCAATTAACTTCAAAGACATTTCTTATACATATTTCTAGTTCTGCAGAAAGTGTTCTGTCCACCACATATGGGTATATAAGTAGGCTTTAGCCGCTCCGTTGCATTGCATTTCACATCGTTCCATTTGCGAATGCTTTAAACCAGTGGTCTTCAACCTTTTTCGTTGAATAACCCCCCCTATAGGCACTTTGCTCAAAAATCTCCCCCCACTTCAGTAGCGTAGCCAGCACAAAAGTTGGGGGGGGACAAAAAATGTGGGAGGTCAAAATGTTTGATTTTAAGCAAAAAACACTACTTTGTTTGGGATACCGCTTCTCAAAGCACAAAATGACTATAATTTCCAAACATTTGGGGGAGGGTATGACCCCTTTGGCCCCCCCTTTGGCCCCCCTGGCTACACCTATGCCCCGCTTATGATTTTAGTGTTGTCCAAAATATTATTTTATTTCGATATTAATCAAATGGTAATGAAATATAAACGGGCAATCTACAGTAACTAGCACGAAAAAAAAACGAACAAACAAAATGAATGTAATTGCATTTGCAGAAAAAAATGTTATTCATTTCCAAAAAATAGTTGATTCCAACTGTTGCGAACCTTTTCCTTGGTTTTTTATCTGTACGTTTTTTCGAAGCAGGTTGCAAGTTAGTCAGCTTGAGTCGTATGGCGTTTCCCTCGGTATTGTTCATGTGAAGACGATTGTGGTATTTATTACGCGTATGCAGTACTTGGCTGAAAGCTTGCTCAGCAACATACGTCGTGGGAAACTCCAGTAGTAATAATAGCTTAACTTTTCCCCAAACCTCTGCAAAACGCTCGCTGCACTTGATCCAAAAGTCTGACCATTCGGGTTAATAAAATATGGCACGGACTTCATCATCGCTTGTGAAGTTGACGAAAAATTTCTGGATGTGGAACCGCATTCGCTTACGATAGTTAACTGGCACAAAGCACTTCACTCAGTCACTTTCTTCGCAAGCCAACTTTCGGCGTTTTCTCCACAACAGAATGACTTCTTAGCAATTAAACCTCAAACTACAGGTGGCGAAAGCGATTTTTTGGAATTCTTAGTTTAGCCAAGATGACGTTAGTTGGATCTGCACACTACTCTAAAATTTCCCTTTTCTAGCCTACCGTACACGTATACCCTGTCATTAGTCATGTGAAGACAGTTACACAGTACAGCCATATCCACAAGCACAGTAAAACGCTCGAACAGACTGAAAAACACGACAAGTGTGATTTACAACTTATGGCTAACTGTAAGTCATTTTGCTAGCCATTAATTGCTACGTAAATTGTCTATACAACAGGCATTTTCCACGTTTTTTTCAATAGAATACACTTAGTTCCACTGTTTTACTCAAATAATGAACTAAAGTTTATAAAACAGTTAGTAACGAACTATGACGTGCTTTGCCTATGAAACAATGGTTTGGCAATGCTCTACCTAAGACCACATGTCGCACTTCAAGGCAATTTTACTAATGATATACAATTGGAGGAATTTGTGACAGTTCATGGCAAAAAATAATCAGGTTGGCAACTTTTGACTAATGTTCCCGACCGCTGCGGTAGTCGATGCAAAGATTTAGTGCTGGCAGTTTTATTATTGTTGAACCATTTTTAGTAACTTTAAAGAAACTGAAGTTCTCCTCTTTAAAAAATGAAGTTAGGCCGATTAGATATTTTCTGATAGGTGCATCAGTATTGGTCGCTCTCAACCAACGCAAGTATAATAAAACGAACTAATGCATACTACTGCTTACGAGAAAAATCCAAAATTCCGCACATGTTGATATGCATACATGCTTCCAAATGGTATTAATTGATATCCCATATTTGATGCTGCTCATGCAAAGACTGGGTTAGCAAACTACCAAGCTACTTATTGCAACTGTTTCACCACTATGTTATCATATTTTAAATATTAGAGCTTAACAATACACCTGGAACTTCGTCAGATCCGCAGTGCTTGGCTCCCAACCTGTAACACTTTCCATGGCCTTGCATATTTATAGCTTAGTGCAGTGAAGCATTACACAGGAGAATGTTGGTTTGATTGTTACATCACCAGTAGTCCTTTTTATTGTGCTTTATGATATTCATCAGGAACAACGGAGTTGAAAGTTCATCAAATGATTTGGTTCCAAAGTGGCAAATGTAGTTTTTATTGTTAGAATCAGTTCAGAGTTTTAGTATATTCTACCTGCAGAATCGCCACCCTGGAAACTGAAATCGTCCCCCCAGATCTGTTAAATGACAAAATCGCCCCCAGGGGGGATTTCGCCCCCGTTGAAGGCCACTGCTTTAAACGTTTATGTTTGAAAAGGTTTTTGGCTACATCTTGCCCAGAACGTTCACCTTAGCAATACGTCGTACCATCTACTGCTTGCAACCTAGTGCGTGAACCAAAATCTTTCCTTTCTATCACTCCGATCCTTACATTGGTTCCTTGCATAAGAAAAAGAGAATCAAATGATTGCATTCTTTGCTACAGCAATTTGAGATGTTCAAATCTCCCAACGTTTGAGTGTGACAGTCAAGTGAAATTAATCACCAGTCTCTGTATTCTCAGTCTCGTTTTACACCAGCCTCTGTATCAACGTTTTCTTATAACAAACTTTTCAAATTTACTTCTAAAAAATCAAGTCTCCAAAATTTTTTTGGGGGATTAAGGCCGCGCGCGTAGTGGTTTATCTCACATTATAAGTTGGCAGTTTGTGTATAGAATTTGTGATTGATGTAGAATACGCAAAGCGAAAATGAAATTAAGAAGTGTAGAATTGAGAAATTGCTTTAACTTCCAGGCTTAAGTAGATTTTGTTTACCTGGTGCATAGACACGTCGTGACGGCAAAACTCGCCTAATTACTACTTAGCCCCATTTTGTGCTTAAAATAGTGGTTGGCTTGAAGGAAAAATGCGAAAGTAAAAACAGAAACATTTCGAAATGGCAAGAAAAAGTTTACCTGTTTATATATTGATTGTGAAGCAATGTCGGAATCATTGACTTATTACCTGAACTGAACGAAATAAGGATGTCGGTGAATTGGTCGACCTGCAGCTTTTACCAGTTCCTGTTTCTTGTTCTGTCCATCGTTGAAAGCGCCAGAGTGACGTGTATCGTTCCAAAAGATGACCAGCAACGTTGTGGGGGAGTGTCGGCCAGTCTCAGCAAAAATGCTTGCGAAAATTTGTAAGTCCCTTTTGGTTTAAAACACAAAAATTTGTTGCAAAATGCAGGTGCTGCTACAAATGTTGTAAAAAACAAAAAGGAAAGAACTTCTTTCATCATTTCATTTTTTCTGGTTGAGGTAAATAATTTTCATCCATGATTTCAAAATTGTTACGACTAGCTCTCAAGAAAATGTATAAATACCTCCCACCACTTACAAGAAGAATCTTTGTTTGTAGATGGGCTTATTGTGGTTGCTGAAGGGTGTTAGAATAAGCAAAAATCACTTCTTGTAATGCAGGCTCTGACTGCTGGTGGAAAAAAGTCATTACAAAAATGTTAGCGATAAAACGTTTGCCGGTGGTTTTCAAAATTCAGTGATTTGGGTGTTTTTTTTGGACTCCATCGCGCTGCAAGGAGAAACTAAACTTTCTGAAAAAATGCTGGAGTTGATAATTGGCGGATGTGCCAAACGTTTTCAGAATTCATGGTAATGAAAATAAAACATTGAAAACTATCGTGCGTGTAAAGTGTCTTCACTTGGACATTATTCAATCTTGCATCGTTTACCAAAACCTGCTTGAATGCATTTCGAGTTTTTTTCGCCTTTAGGCAGGTAGGCAGGCTGCAACAGACGTTTCTCTGGCTTCTGGAAGCAAATTATTCCTATTCTGCATTGTATGCGGAAACATAGCGTTATGCTAAGACATCAATTTCCAACTACCAAATGAAACAACTAAAAGCACTGTTCGATTTGTTCATGTTTCTGGATGAACGCATTTCCGTTGATTTAACCAAAAAGGTTGAATATTTGGGCTCTGTGTGGTTCCACGCTATACACCGCATACTGCTCTATAAAAGTGTACAAACGAATTTTTTACTTGCTATACTTTTTCCTACTTCAGAGTTGCCAGTTGCCCAAATCTTCGGAGAAAGTAAAAGGGCACCAACCGAAACTTATGCTTACAAGTGTGGGTACTTGGTTTGATTCGTTCTTGACAATCGCTGGACTAAAACGAGTGCTTTCGTTTGTTTTACTTTAACAATTAACTTTTTCTCAGGGGATGCTGCTATAATGATGCTCAAGCAAACAACACGATCGCTTGCTACAAGAAAGGTATGTTTTGCTTCTGCTGTTTGCGTAAACGAGTGGTTTTGATCGGACCGTTTTCGTTTTCGCTGAAGCCTGCCTACGAAGGAGAAGCATCCAAGGCTTTGCAAAGCCCAAAAAACACCAAAATAAAATATATATATTTATTACTTGCAATACAGTATTTTAATTATTAAAAATAATTTAGTGACTTTCCGGGCATTACCATTTAGTTGTTGTCATAGACTGATTGCATTCGAAACATTAATATATTATAGGTTTTCAATATATCAAAAAAGTAATTAGTCCTTATTTTGGCTCTAGGAAGATGATGAACCCAAATCGTTTACGATTTTTAGAAAAGTGTTTTCACTGTAGCGTTTGCTTTAAAATATGTTTTATACAATTCTGTAGATTGTGCAGACTTGAATCTGTTTTTGAAACATAGCGCAAGTGGATTAATGGCGATGTTAATTTCAAGAGCAAATGCATATTAAGATCTAAAGTGTGTCCCATATCGCTAATAACGTCTAAAATTGGATACGATTATGTTCTAATATTTTCTTAAGAGGACTTCCACACATTTCAATATGCTTTAAATATGTGCTAGATCACTTGCTGTAATGGCTTTGCGGAATTTTTGACGCAATTGAAAAGCGAATTGAGGATTTTCAGAAACGTGTATGAGCAACTAATGCAAAAGACTAATCATATAAAAACGAATCCTGCGTTTCAAATTGATTAATATTTGTAAAATTTTGGAGAACTACCCTTGAATACGCAGCTGCGGCGATAACCGCTGGTTTGTGAGAAAACAACTGAATAAGTTTCACGTTGACTTTACAGCACAATTTCTGTTGGGGGTCAAACAAAAGAGCCGAACGGTTTCATTTGAAATGGTCGAACACTTCATTTTTGTGGCCTTCCTGAAGTGGACAATCTTTTCACCAAATTTTTGCACCGGTGTCTATAGAAACAAATATGAAATTTTGAGTGGCAAACCACAAGAGGACGTTGTGCAAATGAGAAAGTTTGACAACGAATCATGTGCAAAAGTGAAACTTTTAAGACAGAACATGTGTAGGTACAACCAGTACTAGCTTGTCGCACTTTAACGCTTTATTGACTGGTTGATTTGTGACTCCCATGTTGTACATTTTAAAAGATGACTGAGAAGGAAGTAGGTTGACAAGCTTTGGGTTTTGAAAGCATGCCAAAACCATGCTTCTGAAAAGCTGTTTAGTGATTCGAAGCCCAAAATTTGGAGACGAAGAGAAAAACTGTTTGAAACAAAAAAGAAACCGGCTAACTCATAGCTTTGCAAATGTAACGAAGCGTTTACACACGAAAATTCATTCCGTATACTTCTGCCATTTTGTAACTTGCCAGAGAAATCTTTCCAAAGGTCCTGCGCAGTTTTGCTGACAACTATATCATAGTTTGAAACTGATAGAAAAAACACGTTTTTCACAATATGACTTTATTCTTTATCTTTGTAGATATAATGCTAGCCGCCTAGCGTAGTTCTGAACAAAGTTGCAACTACTTAACAGCAGACGAAAACAGAGGCCAGCAGTTAAAGGCAAAATACAAGATATATGCAGTATCTATCCTAGGTACAAATTTCACGACATAACTATAGACATGTTTTTCCAATGGTAAAAGTTAAACATTCAGTTCACAAACAGATTACAGTGCATATTGCAGAAAAGCAAAATTTCCGTTTGTTTTGAGTCAAAAAACATAAGACGGAAAACTCATAAAACTTAAAAGTAAGTTGTTCTTCTCAAACACAATCAACTCTTAAAATTCACACATCAAAATTTTGTGATCGCAATCAATATATACAAGACTTGGCTGAGAGATTTCAATTTTTTTTCAGGTTTTGTGCATCTGACGCACATTTATCAGTTTGAAAACCGAAAAATGTTTTGTGACAGAAATACGAGCTGGAGGAAAAAGTCATGCTTTGCTCAAAAAGTGAACAAGTAAGGTTCTTGTGCCAAACTTTTATCTTGAGCCAATTGCATTTTCAATTCAGGTTTTAACGTTTTCTCTTGAGGAAAAATTCGTTAGAAAAAAACAACGATTTTTCCCTGACAGTATAAGTTGGTTGGAACTTTGTACGTTTTGCTGAAAATGAAGACAACTCTTTTTAAAATGCTTAATATATTTACGTTTGCATATGTGGTTTTGACAGTTGTTTGAAAATCAGCATTGGAAAAGTTTTCAAATTTCACTCTGCTTAGCCTAACGTTGCTTGTTGCCGTGTAATTTGTTTTTCTTGCGTCTGCCAAAAATCATGTTAGGGCATCAAGTTCTTCCGGTGAAGACCAATCTGTTGGCTTTTGCTTATATAAAAACCCGTCTCATGCACCCTTTATTGTATTGCACGCAATAAATTGTTGGTGCACACAAATAATAGCCTTTGGGTTTTGTTTTGCTGATTGAAATTGTTCTGTTATTTTTCATCAGATTTACTTGTTTGTGGTTTGACTGTTGCTGGGATCAAGCCTCTCAAAGCTGTTATGAGCCTTTTGTTGACAGTAAGTAAGGCTGTTTTGTCACACTTGTAAACTTCCGATGAAGTCAGAACAATTTTTGAGAATCATTGCCGAAGTTGATGTCAGTTTTGTTGCTTTGAAATGATACTCACGAACAAAATTGACTCCTCATTTTATTCCTCCAGATATAGAGTAGGAACCCCCACAAGCAGAGATGCACAACAGCGCAGTTGAAATTATTGCCATAGCTATTATGCATGTAATGTTAAAACCAGGATAAAAAATAAAAAATAACCCAGTACTGCGATACCTGAATGTTGGAATATTGTTCTTCATTAACGTCTTGAAAAATTTTGACAAAAGCAAACTTTTTACAACTTCTGCATGTTGGCGAATTACTGGTCTCGAGGTAAAGAAATGTTGAAAACAAGAAAGTTTTGAAATGACAATGCAGCAATCATTTGTGAAGTTTACCTTCACTGACTATGTTTTTTCAGAAAAGAAACCAAAAAAATTATGTTTCAAAAAGTTAAGAAAAAAATTATAAACACAAATAAAGTTGTTGGAAAACGTTTTTGACCACGGAAGACAAAATGGCCGCTGATGAGGTCGGTGGCGCACTCGCTAAACTTTATAAAAAGTCTCAAAGCTCGCGTTTGCCATTTATAAGTACAAACATTGGAAATTAAATGCATAAAAAGCAATGGATAATTAACAAACAACTGCTTCCTCAATTTTTATTAACTTCGCGATGTTTTGAAGCCACGTTTTTCAAAAGGTTTTTGAATCTTAACAAATCCTGATATAAAAACGGATGATGACTTAAAGTAAAAAGTATTTTCCATCGAATATAATTCGTCCTTATGAATGCAGCTTGTGGCAGTTCGCCTGAGGCGCCTGATCACGGCCATGGACCGACCATATCTTCTCAGACAGTGCAACCGCCCCTCGCGTCGCCGATCACCGCGACCTACTCGTGCGATCCCGGTTTCGTGTTGCTGCCACCAAGCGGAATGTTGATCTGCGACAGATCGAATGAATCGTGGAAGCCGAACGCAGTCTCTTGCGAAGGTTTATTTGATAACACGTTTTTATAACTTAAGCAACACAAAATTGGAAAAACGCAAATTCCGTTGGTGAGTTAGTGGAAAAAAAACTCAAAATTTTGCAGAAAAATTGAAAAGTCGAAAGCGTAAAGTGACAAGCAGTCGGTTGTTGTTTGCGCCTAGCCCGAAAGTCTTTGATTGCACTTTTATGCTGCGACAGCTGAGTGATCGAGCAGATAAAACCCAGTTTGTTTGCAAGTGCGTCGACAGAAAGGCCGTTGATCAATGCCTAACCAAATTATCAACACTTCGAAATCAAATGCTCAATCCAAGCAGTGATAACAGCTGTTGAGCAGACTTGCAAGTGTATGACGAGCTCCACTCACCGAAGTAGACAAGAGGGAGTTTGCAACAGTTTTCTTGCATTGATATCGCTTTTTAGGTACTGGACGATTCACACACCTGAGTGCATTACTCTGCTATACTGTAGAATAGATCAAAGTTTCCCAACCTTTTTCTGACCATACACCCTTTCACCATTTTGACAGATGAGCATGCGCCCCTTGAATGTTTTATGACAAAAAAGCTGAGCAAAATATCAAACTTCACTGAATTTTTGTATGTTAGAATATTTGGAAATAGATATGATAATATTTTTCACTTCTATTGCTATCTTTGAATGTACCCCTTCGGATAGGCAAATGTATCCCCAGGGGTACATGTACCCCAGCTTGGGAACCCTTGCTGTATATAAATTGCTTGGATTTAAGGTGACAGCGACATGCAGAGTAAAAGTTTTCATCCAAAATGAAAATTTTGTATCAATTTTGCTTCCCAATTCCTTTCAAAATCTCTTTCTAGATCCAACTTGCTTTCTGGAACGAAAATCAACCTCAGTCTTTTCTCTTCGCATACCTTCAAGGTGTCGGCGATTTCATGCTGCAATAACAATCGCAAGCGGTCCACCACTGGTCATCTATGCAGCTAAAGGATTTCAAGACTCACTCGTCAATGGAGACTTTTGCGAGGTTAGATACGAGTTAAAGCCGTGTTGCAACTCGAGATTGATGATCAATTTTCTATACATTTGACTGCTTGCCTTTAATGCAAAAACAAACCTGCAAACTTTATGCAAAAAAAGAGTTTAGCGTTCATCTACGGCTAAGAAACCCGTCCTATGGCGGCAAAACACTAGCAGCTAACTGGCTATTAAAGGCATGATGCAGTTGACCAAACACCTAAAAAGGGAGTAATAATAAAAAACAATTTTTAAAGTCGAAAACATGCACAGTGTCCTTTGTCAATGAAGCAGTTTCTGTAGATCCGATGAAGTAGCAATTGTCAGTTACGAGCATGTGCGCCGCGACTAACAAAATGGCGGATGTGAACGATTTGTGTGCCAAGGCATTGGTTGCAGCCATCTAAACCAGGGCTTCTCAAACTATGGGTCGCCACCCCAAATGGGTCACAAAACATAGTGGCTTGACAAATCGGATATAAAGGTTTTTGTAATCTTCACAGGAAAATTAATAATAGACCTGCAGTTAATCTGTTTCTACTGCATTTATAGTGGCAATATCGTGCTTCAAGCTGTCAGTTGTTTACTAGGTGTCTGCCTGAGCTTTCAAATGATATTAATCAATGAAGCACAATAAGTTATGCGTTGTTACGCCATGATTATTTTAATGTACTGACCAATGTTGACCTTAGGCATGCTTGTGTTTAGAGCTCTAGGTCTGGTCTAGAGACTAGGCTATAACTGATTTGAGAGTACACTGAGTAGTTATAGACAATAGTTGGAAGCTTCATACACACTTTCAAAATTACTTTGGACTTTGATTCAGGGAAGGTTGGAACCACAAATCATACATAATCGAAATTTTAGGTGACGCACTTGTTATCAGTATGAGTTTAATAAACGACAAACGTTTGCAACTGGACTTTCAAAGCAGAGTCAATGTCATTTTTGGATAAGAACAAGAAATGTATACCCGGTCATTTCTGATCTAGCAAATCATAAACCCTTAGCCTTTTGCACAACATATTTGTGTGAAGCAGCGTTCTCAAAACTGACCGACATCAAGTCCAAAAATCGATCCTATTTGAAAAATGTTGAGAATGACCGTCGTTGTCTTGTATCAATCTGCGAATGGATGATCTGCGCAAAAATCATCAAGTGCATCCATCCCATTTTTTGTTCTTGATAGCTTCTATAAACTGATCTTTTTGCAAATTTTTTCGCCTTACTCTTTCCCATTACGTGGCAGTTTTACTACTGCACAGTTACTTTCGAGGATTGTGTGCATTTGTAAGATTTCGCCATAGACAGAAATGATTCTTGAGCTTTGTAATGGGACGTTTACACGAACGTGTAGGCATTAACGTGTGTATCTGAAAGCTCAACTGGTGGATCAGATAAAACGTCCGTTTTATATCAGATAAAACGTAAAACAGCTTCAAAGTATATCTAAAAGTTGAGCTTTTGGACATACTTTGAATTAAGCTGGTGATCCTCGGAATAGCAAAATGTTTAGGCTAGGCTAGCTATCAAGGGGTCGCATTGAAAAACCTTTTTAAAAATAGGGTCGTAGAACAAAAAGTTTGAGAAGCTGTGATCTAAACAAGGAAGCCAGGCGTGAGAAGGCAAGGGTTTAATTCAAATTCAGTTTCGATTGTGCGGGATGCTTCAGAAAATCAAACTTGTGCGGTTCAAGACACGAATGCAGTGGTTTTGTCAAATGTCACGTTTTGCATCTCAGTCACGAGCAGTGCAAACCGAGCACACGCCTTTTGCAGATTCATGAAGGAAAAACTGTTTTGGGTCGAGTAATCGGTCGTTTGCACGAAACATCTGGACCATTCCTGGTTCACAATTCTGACAGCGTCTACCTTGATTGCAAAACATCCAACTCCGATACAGTGGAACTGATTGCGTTTGCGTGTAAGTAGCACTTGAAAATTAACTTGAAATTAAATTTTGTGGTTTCAGTTAAGTTTCCAGAAGCACTTCCAAGCTTTTCGAGCGCATTTAAATGCAGTCGATGCAAGTTTTCAACCTGCGAATGATATTTGCGCAGTTATCTCGTAAATCGTTCGTCGAAAACAACAGCAAGCTATCCTGGCCAGAAGCCAAGCTTTTCGACTTGCAGTGGTTGCTGCAGCCGCGCAGCACCAAACAGCGGATGTCAAGACTCTGTGCTGAGTCTGCTGACAGAGTTTTGTTTTCGTAAAACAACACTTTGGGCGCTGTACAATTTTTAGATAATTCTACCTACTGCGGTACAACACAAGTCAATACGTTTCCATCTCGGATCGCGCCACCGGCGGGTAGCTCAGGAAATTACACGGGCCTGACGTTGTGCCGTTGGAATGTGACTTCACGTGTGCAGCGAAGCTTTCGATTGGATTTTGCTGATTTTAATATCAGGACCAAAGATGATGCACTTTATGTAAGTCACAACATTTTCATGCGCACGTTTTTACTTATCTTAGTTTTTACAACTTCGTGACAAATTTGCCATTCAATTGTAAAGTCGTGACCCAAGATTCGCTTTACGTGAGCTGCAACTTTTTTTCACGCAGTTTTTAAACTCTTATTATTCCTTCTAGTTTTGTGTGGAATTTGCAACTCAACTTCACACAGTGCTTGAACAAAATTGGCAAGATCTAATCTCAATATCAAATCAAAAAGTGCAGAATATGCATCACATCACTATTGATTGTGCCATTGAGATGCGTGCAAAGCTTTTCAAATAGCATTTGCCCTGAAGGTTATTTAATTCCTACAATAGGTCACATAGTTTTTTACTGTAGTTCACTGGCGTAATAATATACCTGTTGTTAGAAAGATTTGTTTGAAGAGAAGCCTTTGCTGCAAACATCCGCAATGTACTTGACAAGCTTGAAACGTTATTTGTTTTGAAGGCCAAAAAGGCACTCAGACTGCTGTGAATTTTTCTTTCGGTGTAATGTGAATTTCCCAGTTTCAGTCTTGACCCGCACTGAACCCAATCGATGTTCTCTTTCCATTTAAGAAAAGTTGAAAAAGCATAACATCTTTTCCACAAGGGAGCGGATGCCAGCTATGGCTCATGTATGTGTTCACTTTGGCGACGTCACAAGTGAGCAACGTGCGATTTTTGTCCAAATCAGCTTTTGGCAAAAACGTAAATAGAAAGATGGGGACATGGTTTTCAATTCCATTACTTAGACCTTAACCTATCTGTTGAAGAATGGAACGGTTCTGACGACGATCAATGCAATCGTTTGAAGCAACAAAACGCATTTTGCAGATTTTGTCAAACGACCCAGAACAACCGACAGTTCGACTCGACGGTAACCTCAGTTCCTTCACTCAATCAATAAGTGGAAGCCGGCTGCAGATGTACTTTATCAGTCCCTTTCCTGGCATTGCTCCACCATTCACTGCTGTTGTCAAACAAGGTATTAAGTACAGCAGGAAACGTCTTTGAAGTATTTCAATTGGAAATACTTTTGGGTTGTATGCTTTTAATCGTTGGTTGGAAATAATTTACTTGGAATGTGGATAATTGAAAACTAGAACTTTTGTATCTAACATGCCTTTTTTGTGCGAACCGGACACTATAAATTAAGTTTAGCAAGCAGCATGAGTGTGTCTAACAGCGAAAAGTTCGAAATAAACGCTTCCAATCAACTGAGTGGCAAATTATATTCTTCGTTCAAGTAGTCAAAAAAGCAAGCCCATCTTCATTCATGTTGCAAACAATTTCAATTAGTCAAAACTACTTGTAAAAATAAAATGTGTATGGTAGGGCTGCGATAGCTTAGCGAAACAGATCGCATCACTCCGCTGCAATGGTGGATGATTGTTCTACAACCACAGCTAGAGCCAATGTTCAAAACGCTTCTTTGGCAGCAGCATTCATCTAAAGCAGGGCTTCTCAAAACCTTTTGTTCTGCGACTCCATTAAGAAACATTTGATCTGTGAGACCCCTTGATGGATAGCCAGGTTGTTAATCATACGTGTAAACGACCCATTACAAATCTCAAGAGGCATTTTTGTCTATGACGAAATCATACAAATGCACACAATCCACGAATGCTCCTATACAGTAATAAAATTACCATATAATGGAAACAATAAAATGAAAAAAATTTGTAAATGCGAAAAAATTAACGAAAAATTACAATTCTGTTTATTGAGGTTATCAAGCACAACTAACGGGATGGATAAACCATTCGTAGATTGATACAAGACAACGCAGGAAGAACTTTCTTAACATTTTTCATAATGGATCGGTTTTTGGACTTGATGATTATCAGTTGTGAGAATGCAGCTTCACACAAATGTGATCATGTTGTGCAAAACGGCAAGAGTTTATGAATGGCTAGATCAGAAATAACTGGTCATTCATTTTCTGTTCTTGTTCAAAAAATGACATAAACTCTGGTTTGAAAATTCCAGTTGCAAACTTGTCGTTTAATAACTCCGCAACCTCATCCTGGGCATGGCAGGTGTGCAGCCCCCTGGGAATTTCAACTGCGTATAAATTGTGGATACAACTTTTCCCGAATCAAAGTCGAAAATACTACTTCTGTAACCGTGTATGAAGGCTTAACTTTGGTCTAAAACTACTCGGTGTGTTCTCAAAGCAGTTAGCATAGCCCCTTGACTAGACCCAGGATTCTAAACACAAACATGCCTTTGTGTTGGAATGAATGCAGTAAGGTCAACATCGCTCATTACTTTCAAAGGATCGTGACCTAACAACGCGTATGTTATTGCGCTTGGTTGATTATTATCATTTGATGTCTCAGGCAGACATCCTAGTAAACAACTGACAGCATGAAACATGGTATTGCCCCAAAATGAAGTAGAATAGATTCACTCCAGGCCTACTTTAAATTTTTTTTTTAAGTTTACAAAAATTTTTATATCTGATTTGTCAAGCCAGTTTGTTTCGCCACTCCAAAATTACAGACCCTAAATGGGGCCGCAACCCGTAGGTTGAGAAGCCCTGATCTAAATTAAATACCTCTAGGAGAGAAAGATAATTTGATATTCATGATACATTTTTTTCTTTGCCTAACTGTCATTTGTCATCAAAAATGATGAATAAAAACGAAAATGCTTTTGAAAGATTTTATTCTTTTTTCGCTATTTTGACTGCAGAAAAGCAAATTGATCATTTTTGTTTCTTTCAGTTATCAAGAACGTTTGAAAAATGTTTTTAATATTTATATATATATATATATTTTTTTTGTTCAGATCCAGTTTGTTTTTCAAGACAGTCTTCTGTTTCTGGTGTACCCTTAACTGTTCCTTCAACTTGTCAACAATATCAAAGTGTTATCACTCTGACCGAAGCCCCGCCGCTGGTGATTTATTGCGCAGATGATCATCGAACACTCTTTCTCAACGAGGATTTTTGTGAGGTCTCTTCGCTTTGTTTTCAATACCATGAATGTTGTTGATGCAGGCTAGGACACAAACGTTCCTTCAAAATATCTCTCTGTTAGGAAAGTTGTATAGAAGTAAAGCACGGGAACAACGTGTAAAATAGGTAGAAATGCACACAGGCTTTCCAATAGTTTGCTAAGGGAACGAGCAATATTTCAATTTTTCTAAAAGGCGAAGCCAAAACAATTATTGGCGGACTTGGTATTTTGATTTCGTGGCTTAATTCAAAACTAAGGCACTTTACATGAAGAATACATATTCAACTACTCGTCAGGTCCACGCCGGCGAAACCCTCGACGGGAGAGTGATTGGTCGACTCGATGCGAACTCGGGTCCGGTTGTTGTCGATAGTTCAAGGAGTTTCTTACTAAACTGCAAGACAAACAACTCCGGACCAATTCCTATTGGGGCAATAGCATGTAAGGATTTTACTTGCAAGAAAGAGTAGCTTAAATGTGGACCGCAATTCATTTTCGCGACATGCGAAATGTTCTTTGTTCTAAGAAGTGCGATCACTATTCTTCTGAGAAGAGCTCACGTTTTGAGCGTATGTACTGCACCTAACTATTCACACCCGCTGCTCTAGGCAAAGTTTGCGAATACTGACTGGTATACATTGTGCCGTCCTCACACAAATCTTGAAAGCAGTGGTGTTTTTTTGGTGAGGCAAATGAGGCACTTGCCTCAGGCCCCCCAACGTTTTGAACTGGCGTGGGGGTCCTTCCTCACAAGTTTGATTAAGTTTTGTGTTTATTGATACATGTAGCTTTTGTTGCTAATTCTGCTTCATAGCTATACTCCGCAATCACTCAGGTTTTAACATATTATCACCAATGTATTACAGCGTACTCATTGCAATGTGCAACTCTTACAGTAGCTTTGTAATATGCACAGTGTAGGGAGCTTGGATAGTGAATTTCATACAAAGAAAGATATAGCCAACGTACAAGTACAGTTCTGATACGTACATAGTCATTTACACTGGAAAGAACATTAGCTGCTGTTTGAGCATGCATGCATTTGCAATGTGTACGACAAAGAACATGTTTTGCCTGTGTGTGACACAAACGGAGGGCTTCGGTAAGTCAGAACCTAACAAACTGAGGCACGAATGTTAATGACATTGTTGATGATGGACAAAATAAATCTACTACGCTTTGCAGTAGCATTATGCGATTAGCAGAACTTCCAAATATAAGAAATTATTGCAACAAGTTGTTTCAAACAGTAAGATATGCAACATGCATATACGCGATGTATGTAAGTTTCATATTTGCTGTAATTTTTCAAGTGGCCAGAGTGCCTATCTCTGTTGAAGGTTTCTCCTCAAAATCTTTGCCTCGGTCCTTCGAATTCGTGAATCCATCACAGCTTTAAAGGAAGATGAACCTATCAGTGTTTTTAAGGTTGTCAATGCTCCTCTCCAGGTAGTGCACAAGTGATTTTATGATCAATCAAAACTGCGTGCTGAGAGACCAGTTCGCAACAGAGATATCAGGAGCCAGTCTAAAAAAGAATGTGAAATTCGGAAAAGTGTTATGGGTGTGAAAACTGTACATTTTGAAAAATATTATACAGGGTGTGAAAGTCATACCTTTTGAAAATTATTATGCAGGGTGTGAAAGCTGTATCCTTTGAAAATTATTTTGCAGGGTGTGAAAGCTGTATCCTTCGACAATTATTATACAGGGTGTGAAAGCTGTATCCTTTGAGAATTATTATACAGGATATGAAAGCTGTACTCTTTGACAATTATTATACAGGGTGTGAAAGGTGTACTCTTTGACAATTATTATATAGGGTGTGAAAGGTGTACTCATTGACAATTATTATACTGTAGGTGTTGTCCCTGGAACATTTTGTAGATTTCTTTCAATTCAGCTTTTGATGTATTATAATCCAGTGATGTAGTCGAGACCGTAACCTTCGACACCGAGACTGAGACCTGGTTATTTATTTATTTTATTTGTTTGTGAGCAGACACGAAGTCCATAGTATGAACACACACACTCTGCGGAACGCAAGTCGGTAAAAACAGACAAAACAGCACGTAGTACAAGGCATTGAAGCCGGCGGAACCACAGGGTTACACACACTTTTTGCACCTGCATTGAAGACAGAACCACAGGGTTACAGACACATTCTTAAAACTTCGAGACTTCGATACCGAGTTAAATCTTCGAGACTTCGATACCGAGCCCGAGACTTCATCGAAAATTCCGAGACCGAGACTTGAGACATGAAATTCGAGACCGAGACTCGAGACTTTAAAATTTGTGCATTTTGCCGAAAGTTTTTAAAAAAATGTCGTCATCACTTCTCAGTTGAAATTTTTCAAATTTCTGGCATTTTCCGATCTGTTTTGGTTGTTTCGTAACTGCAATTTACAACAAACAAAAATCGTTTAATGATAGAAGTTTTGCTAAACCATTTCTTTGCAATAGTCAAAGTCTCGAGACCTGTAGCCTTCGAGACTGAGACCTGAAACCTTTGAGATCGAGACTGAGACTTGCAAAAATGGGTCTTGAGACCCAGACCAAGCCTCGAGACTCCATCACTGGTACAAACACACTTTGGGCTTTGATGCTTTAGCTAGTTTGAAGCAAATGAATTCGATATTGAGTTATTTAGATTTGATGAAGATAATTTGTTGCAAAATTTCAAGGTTGGTTGAATAGTATTGCTAATAATAACAAAAAATATACTTATGGAATAATGGTTTTGCTCAAAGCAAAACTTACAGTAGATGCTCGATTGCATCTTACGTGCATAAAGGAATCTGATTGCCAGCAGTGTTGTTAAACATAAAAATTATCCACGTGGCCAAATGAGCTATGTTTTTACGTTCGATGACGCTGGACTTTGTTAAGTTGGAGAAGTAAACATTTAAAGAGCAGTGGCATATTTTCTGCCTTAAGTATTAAAGCGTTTGACACTATGTGAAGCATCCCAACTATTTTCAATAAAACATAAACTTAAACGATTTTTTTATTACCAAAATGCAAGAGAAAATTATAGCACATGTTGAGTGGTTTTTTCAAATGTTTCTGAATAGCATCGCTAAAATTGAAATTGTGGCTTATGTTGTTTCTTTCAGCATTCGGTGTAATTACTAAAATGATTGTGATAGCAAGTTTAAAACTTACAAAATGTTTTCGATGATAAAATGTTCTAAAATATTTTTTGGATTTCCCAAAAATAGGAATTTACTCATTATATAACCATCGGGATCATCCTATTGTTTATGCATGTGCTTACTACCAGATAAACCCTCGATCTGCGGAACTACATTCATCAAGACGTTTCCAGCAACAATTCAGCCGCCTGCTGGTGCTTATGGAAACTATACTGGTCGTACACTTTGTCAATGGATTTTGACAACAGGCTGGCAAACCAGCTACACCTTTAACTTTACTTCATTTCGAACAAGGCAGAGAGCGGACGCCCTTTACGTAAGCGTCTTTGCGGTGTTTTGCAGTTAATTATCATTTTTCTGTGTAAGTAAAAAATATTTAAAGTACACCTAGATGATTAAAAAATCTCTGAAGATACAAAAGGTTCTGTTTAGTAATTCACAGTTACGCACAAGCACAGTCATTTCTGTGGTTGTACTTAGATCGTATCGGATGATCCGGATCAGTCAGAGCAGCGCCTCAGCGGTGAACTTGGTTCCTTTTCCCGCACCGTAAGTGGAAGGATTCTACAAGTGTATTTCATCACTCTATTTCCTGGCATCAGTGCACCGTTTTCGGCGATAATTAATCAAGGTACTGCCTCAAGTTGATGAAGTCGCGCTTATAGGAAAACTAAGGTGGTTTCATAAAGTTAAAAGTAAGTTTTTCAATTTCGCACAAACAAGCTCTATCTACACGAACAAACGTTTTTTCGAGAAAATTTTACGAGATTCGAAAAGATATTTTGAATGGAAAATTGAAAAACTTCAGGTGTAGTGTTTCTCGTTTTTTTGAAATAAACGCGAATGAGCACTGTTTGCACCATTTCTGACTTGTCGTCCAATTTTCGAGATTTTCATTATAAAAAACATAATTTTGAGTTGGCAAGTTGCACTTCCTTCGCAGGTTGTTGCTAGTGCAATTACATCCGTCTCTAGATCCTTCTTGGTAGAATTATAGAAAGTGATTATAGCAAACGCCTGCAGTGTTTAGCTTATGCCATAAGATGATTCACATTATGTTCTTCAAATACACGCTCTGCCATGTATTTGAGGCGTGAGAAGCCAGAACTGTGTAGCTGTAATTTGGTAGAAGTTGACAGTCACGTGTTTAGCAATTTGGTTAAATCGTTTTTGTGATGACCTTGACGTTGAAGCATACGCTCAAATAACATGCTTTCCTGGACGTCCGGATCAGATATAATGTCCGCACCACATTCTGTATATAACCACGCAGTCTTTTTTGCACCTTCTCCACATTGCCCCCCAAGTCCATCGCAGCCCCCCACTCCCACAAACACCGCTGGAAAACTTTTAGAGGACGTTTCCACAGCAAACGCAAACTCTCATTGTTATCCCTTTTTGTCACAAGCACCACCAGGGCTAGCGCTTTCTCCATGAATAGTTTAGTTCTAAGACTTCAATGGACCGATCTAAGCTTTGTTGCACTGTATTTGCGAGGGTCATAATGTGACGTGTGAAGCACAACGCAACGCTTAGCAACCCCCTTGTCCCGACAACGCACGTCATATCCGAATTTTTCATGAACAAATGTTATCGAAGTATTCAGGCCAAGATGGCTGGCGTCTGAATGCTAGGCTGGCCAGCATGACCGACATGGTCAACATGGTCATGCCAACGTAGGTTGTTGTATTGGGCCTGACTGCTGCGAAGTCAATTTTGGTAAGCGAAAAGAAATTTCGTTATTATTTGCATTTTTGATTTGGTAAGAAAGACATCACCTTTCTGCATACACAGCACAATTGCCTGAAGTGCTATTGAAGCGGCATGGCCTTTGACAACAAACAGCAAGCAAATAAGTACACATGTCGCGATTGCAAAATTTTTAGTAATAGTTGACGTTGGTGGCGTACCAGCGTATACTTTTACAGACTGTTAAAAGTTTTTGACAAAACTTGACCTATCTTAAACAACCGCTTCAAGCTATTTGAATTTGTCTCTTTTCGAATCATCTTCCCAATAGTGTTGGCTCGCTTAGGAAAACTAAGCTGGTTTCATAAAATACAACAAGTTTAATTACCTGCAAACTTCCAGGTCCCGTAGCTATGTGGGGAATTCGGGGGCAGCAATCTCCACATTTTTGTGCCCCCCAAATTTGTTGTTCCCAGAAATATTTGTTTTAAACATATAATGAAACAAAAATGTGCCCCCCTTAAAATGTATTTATGACACCCTAACCTTAAAGCCTGTCTACGCGCTTGCATACGTCTGGATGATAATGATGAAATCTGCTTTGTTTTGAAACCTGCCTGCTGACAGCACTTGAACTAGGCTCTACCTGTCTGCAGACGTTCAAGCTTTGATTGGGTGCCTTTTTTTATAAACATTAAATGTCACAATAAATCTTCCTCAGGTTACGTTAATGAGCCTTCAATTGTAATAGCAACAGAAAAACGAAACTGTTTTTGCGCTGTGTCCAAACTGATTCAACTTCCGTGGAAAACAATATTAAAAATGAGGTATTTCCTAGTGACTCAGAAATGTCAATTTTGCAGGGACCTTCTGCGGTAAATAGAGTGAAACTTCGATGTCTTACAAAAACGTACAAGAAACGAAAAAACTAATGGTTTAAATCAATTTATGTTGAACATTTCGGAAAACAAACATTTTCATCTTCAGCAATGGTGTGCTAAATGAAGCGCCACTCCACAGAGCAGGCGACGAAAAACATCAGGCAAAGTATCGCAATATTTTTGTGAAATCTTTTCCTCATTGTGTAAGTGATAAATTGGCCGAAGTCCAGTGCATTGGAATCCAGCAACAAAGCGGAGTGATGCCGTGGGGTTAAACGTCAACAATTAGTAAGGGAACGTTTTTGTGAATGATCGCGGCCTAGCTATACCATAGAGCAAAAATAAGTGTGTCTCATCCACGCAAGGCCAAGGTCCCTGGTTCACCAATATTGTTAAACTTTCATTCCACTGCTTGATGTGTACATGTACTAGGCCGGCGCAAACCATTCCAGCGCCCTAGGCAAGATCCATTTTCAGCGCCCCCTCATAGCATATAACGTCATCCTGCTCAATCAACCGGGGCACGGTCTGTTTAAACGTAAACAAATAAATTCTCTTTGCTCTTTGTACGTCTTAAATTTACCGGTGTGTGCTAGGCAAGGTCCATTCCAGCACCCTTCCACCGAAAAGACCCTTTCATGACAATTTTTATAAATCAAATTAATTTATTCGATGCATGCCTAGTTTATTTGAACACCAAATTCATCAAAATATTATCCACACAAGTAACATGGGTCACAGCATTCACATAAACAAAAAGTCTGGCATAAGCCTCAAAAAATTTTTTACATGGTCTGCTGTCGTAATAATCGACCACATTCTGCATGCACAACAAAGTTCTGAGATTCGCGAAGGTGATCAGTGTTGGTTATGTGCGCACCAGCTGGTATCTCTTTGTTACATAATTAGATGGTACCAGTTGTGGACTTAGGGTTGGTGGGCCCGCGGCAAGGCTGAAAAAGGACCCTCTGAAGACGTCATCATACTCAGGCAACCGTGATAAGACCTTTTGATTAAGTCTAGGAAGGGGATACGCGGGCCACGCAAGGATACGTTCGTGAGACTACGGCATGACTGACATAACAGAAAATGTAAAAGGCTATTCATGATACACAACTTTAAAAACACTAAAAGTTGGAAATCCAAAACTAGCAACACATAAAGGTTAAGCAATAGCAAGCTGTCATCGTCTCTACTTCTCTGGTTTTACGGTTGCTGCTTGGAGCCCTTTGAGAGCAAGTCAGCTTACACATTACAATTGCTATTGGTGGCCCCTTTGAGAGCAGAAAACTTGCACATTACAGTTGCTATTTGGCTCCTTTGAAAGCAGAGTACTTACACAGTGCAGTTGCTCTTTGGGACCCTTTGCCCCTTTGAAAGCAGAGTACATACACACACATAGTACGTACACAGAGGCCCAGTTGCTATTGGGCCCCTCTGAAAGCTGAGTACTTACATATTGCAGTTGCTACTGGGTGCTTCTTTCACAGCAGAGTACTTGCAGTTGCGGTTGGGGGCCACTTCAAAAGCAGAGTACTTACGCATTGCAGTGGTTGGAAGGCTTCGGAGTATATTATATGAGTGGATAATAATTTTTCACCAAAAATGAGGAAAATGTACGTGCGAAACGCCTCGAGGGGGGCTCACTTCCCCTTAAACACCACTGGGTGGTACGTCTTATACTCTAAATCTTACTGGTTAACTAGGCTACTAATGACAATAATACTGGGGTTTCGGCAGCTTTCCTTATCTTACTACTTGATGACTGAAACATGATTCAATGAAGGCTTCGACATAAGCATAGTTGGGTAGAAGGGGAGCAGCCAGAAAAAATCAAGACATGAAAAGAACAGAGGTGGTACCCTTAAAACATTGCACTGAGCTTGAGAAAGTATGACCTGGAGGCATGCTTTGCTGGTCCTGGCAGGAGACCATTGACAGACGTATGAGCAACCTAAGCAAGATGCTTTCCAGCTCCCACTCCTCCCATACAAAGATCCTTACTCCACTCATCACATATATTACAGAAATACGAAGGACGTTTTGTACATTAGAAAAGTTTGTCACATGAATAAAAATTATACCAAATTGCGACATAGCTTGCCTAGTGTATGCGAAATTGAAATTAATAGTAAAAATATTACCCCTTCTGCAACACACCTGAAACAGTGTAGCACCTTTGTCTTCTCATAAACTGCATGATCGTGTGTTTCATTCACTTTCATTATGTTCATTCCCTCTCTTGGTGTACGTTCGTCACTTTCTGAACCACACAATTGTATTTTTTGGCGCCCCCTTTGGCTCGGCACCCTAGGCAGCAGCCTAGTTTGCCTAATAGTAGCGCCGACACTGATGTGTACCTTGTAGGTCTTTGAAATGTTTGTGTTGGTTAATTCTGTTGACGAGGCTGCGATGAGGTTGGCCAATATACGTTTCAACACAAGGGATTGCGTTCGACGCTTGAGCGTATTAAGTAAAAAGCTAGCTTTGTGTTGGAAAATGTTTACGCAAGCATCTCCAAGCACCTTACCAACTTTCAACCTGCAGAGAATGATTTTTAATTCACGCTGAAGATCGTGTGACCTTAAGCCCCAAAACTGGAGGGTTAATTTAATTTTTCGTGGTGCGCTTGCTGTTGATTCTGTTACGCCAAAGTCTGGCAACTTTTGAAAAGACCACATTCTAGAGTTGCGAAAAGCCGACCACGGCATTTCAAAACCACTTTTTACGGAACAATTCAGCATTGTCTATTTTAATTGCGAAAGGCTATTAATGTTTCAACAAACCAAATTAGCAAAAACTACGTAACATTTTTTGAAACAAAAGCAAACGAATAAATCTAAAGGGACCTAGTTTTTATCTTTCAAGCTGATCCGTTTGACCCAACTTTGGTCGTTCACATATAAGCCCCTGGTTTAGAATCGTAGCTGAGGTAGGCTCAGGTCGTTTACCACTGTGTTCCGTGTGCTCCTCAAAGTCTAGACGGTATAGTGACAAATAACTGTGCAGTAACGCAAAGGTGATTTCAACAACTCGTTTTGCAGGATGACGACTCATATATCGGGAAAACGCCTGTGAAGATGGTCCAAAAGTGTAGAAGAATGCTTTTCAATAAAAGTATCCTGCTCACGTTTCTGGAAGTCGTCTTAAGCTTTCAGTTTCAACAATTAAAAGCTCTAGACTTGCTGTAAGCTTTCGAGGAATCAGCCGACTGATATCTTCTTTTTTACAATGATTCAAACTTCCACGTAACTGTGTTCAAGTAACTAGTCTCCACAAAAAGGAGACAGGTTTAAATCTATTTATAGGAAATCGATTTCACGGGACACTACGCATCCTCAGTCCTAAACCCTCATTTGAATGAAATTCAAACTGTGTAATGAAATTCAAACTGTGATGCAACTGTGTATTGTTATCTTATTCTGCCTGCAAAAACTGTATATCGCGTCATTACTGCTCAAAACATAACCGAGACTCGATCGCCTGAAAACGATTCACACACGCGGCAAAGAAACCGATACGCCTTGCTATTGTGAAGCAAAGACGGCGATAGCAACGAGAAACGTTGATACGATGAATACCACAAAGAATAAAACTATGCTGACACACAAATGCAACACGTCGTGTCAAAGAAAAATGTAAAAAAA
>JGI24158J21664_10000807_pt1 | contig 31748 bp, 19 predicted proteins | sample Ectturendosymbi3_FD_21664 | JGI IMG/M metagenome (IMG submission 21664)
CCCAAATAAAATCTGTGCCCCCCATTTCACGTTTGGCCCCCTGGTTGCTGCATACATCCAACATAGNATTTTAAAAATGTGCCCCCTCCTTCTGGTTTTTGGCCCCCCCTGCCGCTAAATCCTGGCGACGGGCCTGGACGCTGTCGCTGTACCATACTGAAAATTTACAAGCTGAAGCAGCGAGATGGTTCCGAAACGTGGATAGAAAAACAGGAGCTACATGCTGCAGAGGGAGAACTTCACTAAATGTTGAAGCACGCTGATTTGTTTGCTACTGTCCGTCATGCGATTAGAATTGCCCTAACTCTTGCAGTAAAGAACCGGCACCGCAGAGAGATCGTTTAGTTTAGGACATTGCAAAGACTTTAAAAGTGGCTTCGATCGACAATGTCAGATGAACGCTTGTCTGTTTTGTGTATGATAAGCATTCACCGTGAAAAAGTTAGCAAAGGCAAGCAAGATTTTGTTGAAAGGATGATTGATTGATCACTTTCGACGAGATCACAGACCCTTGCAGCGCTTGTTTCCAAGTGACGCTGACAATTCTTGCTAGGTGAAATAAAGGCATAATTGGTGGTTTAATTAAAGACCATGGCAATGCTTGTTTCGATAAAGACCATGGCAATGCCTCTTTGAAAAGAAGTATACCCTGCTTTGAAAATCTGCAAATAGCTTATTGTGTAAATTATCGTAACATGCCTGGCTATTACTGCCAACGAAACGCATTTCTTGTGACTGTTGCCGTAACATGAGGGATTTTCTTGTTGGTGTAGAAAGGGTACAGCGTTTTGTGAACGTCCATTAACATTGCATATCATCAACCTGAAAAGGACAAGCAAAATGTTGACCTTTCCCCCATTGAAGAATTTCTGCGGACGCCCATGGTAACACCTAAATGTTTTTTAACAAACGTCAAGCCTTGATTCAAATCATGTACCCTCCGGTAAATAACTTTCTTTGATCACAGAGCAAGGAAGGGACGTCTGGGAGAAATTCCTGAGGCAAGACCCACAAGACCGCGACCGTTTTTACTACGGCGATTTTCCTGAAGACTTCGGCTGGGGCACAGCAACTGCTGCTTATCAAATAGAAGGTGCCTGGGATGAAGATGGAAAAGGAGAGAATGTGTGGGATAACTTCACACACACGGCTCCGTGCCGGTAATTGCCATTGGTTTAAACATTCTTGCCATCCTTTTTAGATAAAATTTGAATAAGGTTAAGTAAACTAAACATGGCTTTTTTTTTGGAAAAACAACTGTTCACGTTTGAACTTGTTAAAATTTCAGAAATTGAAAGGCTCTTAATAAAAAGAACTCTACATGTTTTACGAGTATTGTAGCTGTCGATATGGCGAGAACGGACAAAATGCAATATGATTGTAAACTTGACGGCTAGTTTGTCTTCACGAGCTACAAGCGATTTCCGTGACAACTGAGCCTTTAGAAAACTAGCGAGAATGTCAACTTGTTGCAATTTCAGTTTGGCAGCAAACGAATTCCCAGACAAGAACGTTTTGACTGTGGCTAATCTGGCAGCAAGGAAGGTGACAATGGCTTAGGCCAGTGGTTCACAAAGTTTTTTTCATATTCCTCCTTACAAACCCAAACACTGTCAATTCCTCCTCAACAAAAATCACAAAAGATAATTGCATAAATTTCACACTACCTACTGTGAAGTAACAACAGATAGTTATGAACCAAACAGACTCATTTATAACGTCAGTCACTGCAGTTAAAGCAGCTTGTGCTCGCGTACTGTAGACATTCCCATCTAATCCAACCTGGTTGTGCGTTTTTCATGTGTTGAATAAAAAAATAAAAACGTACGTATTTTTTCATCCACAGCGTTTCCTCCCCACTTCCTCTCTGGAACAAATTTCCTCCCTGGAATAAAAGTTTCCTCCCTTAGTGAGCCACGTGGCACCCGTTTCAGAACCACTGGCTTAAGCAGTATGCTTTCTTTGGAGCTGCTGTTTATCCATTTATCCCACTAAAAGTTCCATGGAAATCTGTTATACAATTAGTCATTCCTTAATTCTTGATTATTCATCTGCAAATCAAGGAGCTTGGTTAATTTTAATCAGAAATAAATGTTGTTTTTGTTTTGATGATGAAAATGTTAAAATCAAGAGAAGAATGACACATTCAAAGGATACATCCCAATGGCTTGCACTCTGTGTTTTTCAACCGAATGAGGGCATAAAGCACGGCGACACATCGCACTTTTCCAAATATTCTCGTGAATAGATTTGCCTGAAATGTCTTGGGCGCACTTTCCATTTTGAACAACGCAAGCTTACATTTGATTTCCATGCTTGAACGTAAAGGTTTGCTAACCTCGCAAGTGATCAAGACAATGTAAGCAAAACAAATGTTTTAAGATAGCAGGAAAGCTGAATTAAAAGAGCACACCTATATTTTTGCAGTATGAAAACAAAGTTAAAAACAATATTCAGGTGTTTGACTGAATTTAGTATAGTTACATTTACTGCAGACACTATGTGCTTACTTATTTCACGGAAGGCGTTAGTTGTCATGTTGGACTACTTCCCAAATGTTTTATTTTAAATGATTTTCTACCTATTAATTTAGGAGCAAAATCATTTAAGTAGCATTATGGTTCTCAGGAAGTAGCGTCAACTGTGTCATATTTCAAGCTAAGCTAAATTTATAGAAACGCAACCAAGAACTGATATGGAAAAACAAAACCATAATTCGTGTTGCAAGTTTAGATTTTGAAAGCACAGCACTTCGGTCAGGGTAAATCGTATCTAGCGTTTCTGTTTTGCTTTTCAGGATTCTTCATAACATGACCGGTGACGTCACCTGCAACTCCTATCACAAGTTTGACGACGATCTGAAATTAATCAAAGAGCTTGGTTTGACACATTACCGTTTTTCTATATCCTGGTCGCGCTTATTTCCAAACGGTAAATCTGCTTCGGGACCCTTGCAAGAAGGTGTTATATATTACAACAACACCATCAATCAACTTATCTCATCTGGGGTTCAACCAATGGCCACTCTGTTCCACTGGGACCTTCCTCAAGCCTTGCAGGACGAGTTTGGGGGCTTCAATAGCAGCGAAATCATTGAACACTATTTAGACTATGCTGATTTTGTTTTTCGCACTTACGGAGATCGGGTTAAGTATTTTTTCACCTTCAACGAGCCATATGTGTATTGCGGTGAAGGTCACGGCTGGGGCTCCATGGCTCCAGGAGTCCGGGAGCCGCAGATAGGGACGTACCGGTGTGGACATCATGTTCTTCTCTCGCATGCTGAAGCGTATCGAAGGTACGTAGAAACTAGACAAGGGATCTGCTTTTTTTCACTGAAATATTTCGGTCATTTGTCCCATAATAGTATTAAAACTTGGGGTAACAGTATTCTTTAGTATATATTTTCGGACATTATGACCGACTTGACTTAATTTTTTTTGGGCATTTAAAAAAAAATTCGGTCTGAGAAAGACCTAAAAAAAGATCAGGAGATAATGTTTCTGCCCTGCAAAAGTACGTTAATACAGTTTCAAAACCAGCCGTATTCTCAGGACGTGGCTTGAATTTTTTTTAAAGGTACATGTTGCGAAGTTGCTGTTGACAACGTTTTGTGTTTTTTGAAGTTTTGTTGCCACATGAATAAAAGGCAGGTATCAGATAGAGGCAGATCATAGGAAAGCAAATCAATTTTTCAACATTTCAATACTGTGTGACAAGTTTTCTGCAGATGTGCTTTCCAAAGGTTAGTTTGATCAGAGAAAGAAAATTACTTAATCACGAACAAACAAAACTTCTTTATTCGTAGCTTTTACTCAACACTTCCACTAAAGCACAATTCACCGTTAGTCCTTGATTTGCTTTAGAGGAAATTTTGATCAAACGATTGTTTTCAGCTTTTCATGCATTGCTTTTGGCGATACGTACCCTAATGATGCGAGTGTAACATTGGATATATTTTCAACTTTGTAAAAAGCGACACTAGACCAGTTATGTTGCTGGTTTGCTGAAGGATGGGTCATTTCGATGCAAATGTCATCTTTTTCGATATATCCGTTTGTACAAAGCAAAACGGTCTTCCAACTGCTTACTTTTTTGATGCTTCACCACACCAGTGTTGCTTTTTTATTGCTCGTTCTCTCAGAAATTCTAATTGTATTCGAAGATACCACGAGTTGTACATACCAAAACACGGCCAAGGAGTCTCACTGACAATGAGTACGGAATGGGTTGAACCACTGGATCCAGACAATCCCGCTCACTGGGATGCAGCAGATCGACACTTTCAGGCGCAGTTTGGATGGCTAGGTCATCCGATTTACGTAAACGGCGACTACCCTGAGCTAATGAAAGGTTTGTGTTTTTGTATTGGAGGCTTTGTTAACATTTTTCTATTTTTATATGTGCGCAATTAGCTCCAAGGCAGGGTTGATAGAAATCAAGATTTTTTTGAAGCTAATTTGTTTGATTTAAATCGGATTTTTATGATTTTTTAATGTATAAGGGGGCCACTTAGAAAGTAGTAATTTTTAATTTTAAAGAATTTGTTTTGATGTAACTTTGTGTGCATTGTTTCTTCTAGTACAGGCAACATGAATTCAGCTGAACTTTCATTTGAACTTACTCTGTACTTATGCATCACGCTTAAAGCAAATCAGTTCATAACACCAATACCGGTGTGCAAAACGAAATATTTTGGAATGACAGTACTCAAAAACATCAGATCATCAGCTTCATTAACACTTATGGCATGTTAAGAAGCTTGTACAAAAATACACGCTTGCCAGCGTATTTGGTACGAAGTCTATTGTTAAAATTAATTATATTGTAACTCAACTTTCACTAGTTCAGCTTCTGCAAAAGTACAACTTACATGGATAAAATGGTAAAAACCTATATATGTTATTATGAATCTGAATCAAAAATATGTTCTGGAACTACTATTTGTACAGTCAACAGCCTACATATTTTCTGGAATTAAGATGTACCTTTCACTTTATGTCAGGGCGGTAGCCATGGAGGCATTCAGAGGCAATGTCCCTAAATTTTTTTGTGCCCAGAAAAGTTTGTTTTAAACATATACTGTAATAACAACAAAAATCGTGCCCCCCTAACAGTTTATTTCCCTCCAAACTTCAAAACCTGGCTGCAGGCCTGCTTTATGCCAGCCTACACTTTCAAACTTGTGGCATTTTGACAGTTCTGACTTCTGAGTGTGCAAATGTTAGTGATTTCAGTCCACATATCATTTTTGCAGTTAGTTGACATAGAATCTGTGACCTCAAAGTTGCTATGATTGATAAAACTTTAATTGCTTTTATAACTTGTGTTGTCATAAGAAGTCTCTGCCTTCTTTAATGATAAGTGAAACCGATTAGAATTCCAATTAAATGTGTCATACAATTCACAGAAAGTTACAAAACTGCATATGGAGTTTTTGCTTGATTTTTTTTTATTTTGTTACTGATTTAAATGAAACGATTATATCAATCAACCATGACTAGAAATAGCTGAGCTTTCATTCAAACTTTTTGCGCTTATGCAATGTCCCTTATTTCAAATAAGTTCATAACACCTGTACGGGTGTACGAAATGAAATATTTATTGAAATGACAATACTTAAACTGCCAGTTAATAGTTTCATTGACACTCATTGCATACATGCATAAAATGTTAAAAACCTATAATAATATATCTGTTTCATGAATCAAAAATACGATGTTCTAAAGCTATGTTTACAGTCAACAACTTCATATTTGATGGAATTTAAATTCTACTTTCACTTTATGCTCGTTTGCACTTTCGAGCTTGTTGCATTCTAACAGTTACTTCTGAACCTGTAAGGGTTAGTGATTTCAGCCCACATGTCATTTTAGTAGTTAGATGATATAGAATCTTTGACCTCACAGTTGCTGTGATCCATAAAACTTCAAGTGGTTATAACTTGCGTCATCATAAGAACTCTTTGCCTGCTACAATAATACTGTATAGGCCTATTAGAATGAAAACCTATTGGAATGCTAAATAGACATTACACAAGGTTCTGAAACGACATATCTTTTTGTTTGATTTTTTTATATTTATTGCTTGATTTAAATCATGATTTATTAATGGTGGTGCCTTTGTCTTATGGCCTAAATCATGCGACGAAAGCTGGAATTTTTTCAAAAGTTATCCATCAAAGCTCAAGCTCCCTTGAAAGCATCGCTTTTGTTTTTTGATATTTTGCATTGTTTTTTCGAATACTGGTCTCATGCTCAGGGCGGACCAAGCTAAAAATATCAAAATTTGATGCCATCTCCAAGTTTTGTAAGGACTTTAAAAATATATGAAAGGTTTACACTTTCGAAAATCGTAGTAAGTTCACTCATAACTTAAGTAGTCGCGACTTAAAAGTCGCATGTGAAACAAAAATTTTTCAATAAAAAAATTATTTCCGACTTTCCGTACGCAAGCGGAAACATTGCTAATATTTTCTTGGTTGTGACCAGTTGTTTACATGTTGAACTCTTTAAAATATTAGCACATCAGGTTATGAGGGAGAATTGCTGTACATAAAAATCAAGGCTGAATTGTGGTATAATCACTGAAAAATTAATTGGTTTACATATAAAATATATTAAAAGCGATTTGAATGAACATCACGTTCTATCTTCTGTTTCAGTTATTTGATAGCATTTATAACTTGATCCTTTAGCAACTGCCTGCGAAACTTTCGCGACTGCAAAGAAGCTTGTATTTCTGCAAAAAATGCTCATGTGGCAATCCATCGGCACAACTAGGGCCATACGCTAGCAGCGTTGCGGAGTCGGAGGTAAAATATCCGACTCCGACTCCCGACTCCGATTCCTAGTTTGCAAAATTTCCGACTCCTGACTCCGACTCCGGCCTTTCCAAAATTTCCGACTCCCGACTCCGACTCCTTTACATAAAGGGAATGAAATTTGGCTGTTAAAATCAATGGAAATCGTGGTACACAGCAAGAAATCTCTGTTTCAAAAAAAGTTTCAAAAGAAGTAGTACCATTTCAACAGGAATTCCCGTGTTAGGAGTGTGATGTAAAAATGATCCAACTGGACATCCGGAGTCGGACAAAAAAACGGCAAGGTTGGCAGCAAGGTCACATAGATGCGGCCTTTGCCCCGTTGCGATCGATAATGGTGATGTGCCACTTAACCAACTCGATTTGAGGCCCTAAATCACTTTCCGAAACGTTTGCTTAAGGGGCCCGAAGACTAACGAACATTTCACGCTCGCTTCGACTCAAAACAGATGACATCTGTTATTTATTATGTCATCCAGCGAAGGAGTAAAGATCTTAGCCGGACCTCTTTAGGCAAAAGGCGTTTTTTTCCGGGCGTACTTTTGCACCTTGCCAATAAGAAATAGTCACATCAGAATTATGCAACTAAGAACGACTAAGGCTTAAAAAATGCCACTGGCAAGTTATTCGGGTAAAAGAATCTTTTCAATGGCTTCGGCATAGATCTTTGCGTGATGAGTTGTAATTTCTTTGAATCCCTAATGAAACGCATTGCACGGTTCTTTTCAACTAAATGTACAACGGTGCATGGCAACACTTGCTCGAGTTTCTTCACATCATAGAGAGCAAGTAAGTTCTACTTTGCACTAGGACCGCTTTGTTCAACAATCGCCTGTGGTGACTGATCTTTTCAAGCGCTTACTATTTGGTCAAATGTCGCTCTAAAGAAATGGTGAGAAACAAGACACAGCAACAGCCAGACTGGGCCTGGATGGGTTCACGACTTCCCGAGTTCACGGACGAAGAGAAGAGGTTGCTGAACAGATCTTCTGACTTTTTCGCCGTGCAAATGTACACGTCACGCTATATCGAACCGTGGTACGGTTTTCCCAACAACAGAGTGGTGCATTTCCGCGCTGACAAGGATGGACGTCAGATGTGCGATGTACGATGGGAACAATCACCAAGTATGTATAGGCTGATGAAGAATGCAGACATACTTTGGAAAAATCGTTTAGAAGCTTACTGTTGTGTCACCAGAGGTTTTAACATAACGTAATGTAAAAGTATTTATGTTTTGGTTCGTGTTTTATCAGGCTCTTTGTTTCAAGGTGCGAGATTGTCACCAGCATAAACAAACCCTCTGTTTAGGGGATCTGAATCGAGTTTTTCCAAGAAATCTTTTTGCGAAACGTAGAAAGAGCAATCAAGCATAACATGTTTGTAAGAAAAAAGTCTGAACTAAATGCAGAAGCAAACTGAGAATTTTGCGTCAATTACATTGTGCTTCCAATAGAAAATTAATTTGAAATTTCCTGTTCAAAATCCGGACTTCCACGCTCAGGTTCAACGTGGATGAGGCCAGTTCCTTACGGCATTCGACGTTTGCTGAACTACATCAGAGAAGAGTTTGGTGACATTCCCATATGGGTTTCCGAGAATGGGTTCGAGGATAATCCAATTTATGATGACTATCGAAGGATTTTCTATCTTAAATCTCATTTAAACGAAGTTCTCAAAGGTAAAACTGCAAGTGAAAACTTAAAGAAATTTGTAATTGTGATGTTTGTTCTGTTTTTTACAAACGAATCGGGCCAGGTCAAACAACTAAAGATGTTTTTGGTATTCCAATAAGTTTTTTAAATTCTTATGGAAATATTAAAATGTTTCAAAAAACCTTTATTAAATGCCGTTTTCCAATGCTTTGTAACAGCAGCTGTAATTTTTCCATATAAAGAACACTGCGCAGCGTAAATTTAAATATTTTTGAAAATTTTAATGAGCGATTTTGATTTCTTTGAATGATGAAAATGCTTGGGCTTTTTTTGCAAAAGCTTTGATAAATCTTACAAGATGGTATTGTATCACGCTTGCACATTATTTAAAGCGCAAATTTGAATACTTCTTGCTTGTTTCCAATTTTTCAAAACTTGTCACAATCAGATTCACATCTGAGGCAGAAACAAAAAATACGAACAGCTGCAATTAGGTGGAAGCGTGCTTGCAGTANTTCGTGCAGCTTGTTCGCACTAAGTGTCACTGCGTAACTCGGTACACATAAGAACTTGAATGCTAATACGCGTCAATCTTATATTGGCTAANTAATAGCTAGTTAGGCGCATCTCCGAACGCATGAGAGCAAACAGGCCAATCAACNTTTTCCAATAGTGCGCTTTCGCCGACACNTTGCAACACGCACGTTCCGTTGTGGGATATAAAGCTCGAAACAAACCATGTTTTAATGATTGTAAAGTGCTTTCCCGCCGTGCAAAATCTTTTCAACAACCAACTGAGGAAGCAACAATTTTTGGTTTTGAACAACCAGTTGTGGAAGCAACAATTCTTAGCGCCACTGAAAATGACATTAACGTTTTTGCAAGTTCAAGCAATTAGCAAGACAGTCAAAGACGTTTTAGTTGATCAATCTGCATAGAAAGGTGTAGAAAAGCTCCTTTTAGCATTTTGTGCGTATAACTCACACTTTCTAAAAATTTCAAGGCAAACAAATGAATTTTGCGCCGATCCTGGTGTATTTTTTCCTGTTCCAGGTCATAGTTTTGTTCTGCATTTTACGAAAAACGCCCGGGTTCAGATATTTGGCTTGCGACCTTACAGAAACCTATCCTAAAATGTAGACTTTGGCTATTCTAGAGGAAAATTAAGTATTTGCATATGCCTACTAATATGAGTTACCCTCCCATCCAAATTAGTTTAAGATCTATTAACCTGAAGCGGATTCTGCTTGTGACTCAATTGCTGAAAACGACACTGTTGTAAGAGAGTTTTATGCACAATTGCATACTGATTCACTAGTATAAATATTACGCAAACAGTGATTTTAGTACTTTATTTGGTATATAAAAGTAGCTTTGTTTGGCACCACGCGTTGAAACAAATCTAATATTCTCGAGTCTAGAAAATTTCGCCTTTGTTTATGTTGTTATAATTGCGAAAGATGAGTAGAAGTTTTATACTAGTTAAAGTTTTCAGCTAGTAACAGCACTATAAAATACAAAATCTGTTTTCGATAGGTATCTTAACATTCATTTCATTTGAAAGAACTTTCAGTTATTTTCCAACAAGCATCGTTTTACGCAGCTATTCGCGTGGATGGCGTTAACGTGCAGGGGTACTGTGTTTGGACCCTCCTTGACAACTTTGAATGGGATTCAGGATTTACACCAAAATTTGGCGTGCACTACGTTGATTTTGAAGATGAAAACAAGACCAGATACAAAAAACGATCCAGCGACTGGTAGGTTTGCACGACCCAATGTAACTTTGCCAGGAACCGAGGTGTTTTCAACAATGCAAATTAGTTTCTGTTGACAATGCGCCAAAGTGATTGAATTTAATTATGAGCACCATTTGTAAATTCTGGGATTTTTTTCGCTGAGATATTTCGATCATTTGTCCCACGATAGTATTAAAACTCGCTGTAACAGTATTCACTAGCCTACCTTTTCAGACATTATGACCGGATTGAACTTGATTGTGTTCGGTCATAAAAACGTTCGGCCTATGACTAAAAAATAAGCCCAGCTTGGAGTAAAGTCGCTGATGAAGGCATTAATGAAAGAAGCGTTGATGTCACAGTGGCATCTTGTGGGATTCCACCAAATATGTGCATGATTTTTCTCTGACTTATAGCTATACACTGTCACTATATGAATGCAATACCTTGCTGAAGGTCGTAATGCATGCGTTATAATTCTCTCTCCATATTCGACAAAGTTTTTAACCTAAGCTTCACTACCAGTTCATGTAACAAGGTTTTCTCTCTTTCTATGAGCGAAAGTACAAAGAAACGTTAAGCAAAGACCCCAAACCTTGTTGGGAGCAAAGCGCCTATGGCTGTGCATGTCATCCATGAAGAGGTTTTGTATGAATGTTTGAAGAAGTTTTTCAATAATCGACGACAATCGCATGCACTCCTGCGCTTAAAATTTACAAGTTTTGCCTTGGCCAGGTACAAACACATGATATCTACAAACGGGTTCGAGCGCCCAAGCCACGAGGTGCTGTACAATGGAAATTTTCCGCGGACTTTTGCCTGGGGAGCTACCACGTACGCTTACCAGGTTTGTCAACGCAGGCTTTTGAGTAACGAACTTGAAAAGTTGACCTTTGTTTGGTACTGAGTTTCGCTCTCATAGGTGGAGGGGGCCTGGAACGCTGACGGAAAAGGAAAAAGTTTGTGGGACCACTTCACCAATGAAATTTCAGAAGATTCACCAATTGTGGACGGCAGCAGCGGAAATCTTGCCTGCGATAGCTATAATCGTATAGATGAAGATATCAAGATGTTGAAAGACCTCAGAGTAAGCACCTTTCACAAACTTTAATAAACTCCATTGTGAGAGTTTTTTATAAATTCAATGTAAACAAAATGTTAAAGACACAGAAACTTTCAATATAGGTGATAACTTGGATGACGTTTTCGACTTTACGTTCGACTTCACGTAGCATAAATTGCAAATGTTGCTTTACTTTTCAGATTTTAATTTAAAGTCGCAGATGTTGAGACTCAGTTAGGATTACATTCTCAAGCATGTTATTTTTCTGTCCTCATAATTCATTTTGCAGCGAGTTTGTCTGAAAACACTTCATTGTTTGCTGTTTGTAAAGAGTCTGAAATCATGAAGTGTTACGGATGGATCATTTTAGATTTCCAGTAGATCCAAGATTATGAATATGAATTCATAACAGTGTAAATAAAAACCTTGTAAGATATTTTTTTAAATCAGGTGTGTATGCTGTACCAGAAAACGCAAATACAATCGAAAAATAAGCAAGTTATTGAAATCGTTCATTGCGTAGCACTATAATTGGTTGTGGTTGTGAGGTTTAAGATTCTTTTTGGTATGCAAACATCTATTTAATTTCAGTCAAAGTACGCAGATTGTCGTTTAATGCAGGGAGAGATTCCTTATGAACCTTAGGAACCACTTTTTTGCAAGCAGAAAAAAGGCAAAACGCAGAAAAAAGAAATTAAACTAAAAAGGCAAAAATTAATGCACTTCATTCAAAGCATTATGGTAAGATCTGGTACCCTGGAGCCGTAGTATTCTCATACGTTTATTTGCAGTTTCAAATGATTGTTTTTTTTTGTCAAAACTCATAGGATCACTTAATACACTTTTTTAATGAATTGATTCTCCACAGAAAAAAAGGCGACAGACAAAAAAGCTTTTTCAAAATTTTTCAGGTATCTCATTACAGTTTCTCTATTTCGTGGTCTCGCGTGCTGCCTGATGGTCACGTTGCAAACATCAACGAGGAAGGAATAGACTATTACAACCGATTGATCGATGCGTTGATTTCAAACAATATCCGACCAGTTGTTACACTTTATCACTTTGATTTGCCTCAGGTACGAAAATCGGCCGAAAAAAAAGACTTTGTACTTCAGTTTTACAACTAAGCCGGAGGTCTTTCTGACAAACTTTCATTCGAACGGTAATTTTTTCACTGCGCAGTTGTTTTGACCGCGCTATCACGATCGTTGCAAAGATCTGCCATGATTTTCTTTCTACTTACTTGCTAGGCACTACAAGACGAATATGGAGGTTGGAAAAACCAAAAAGTTATCTCCGACTTCGCGGAGTATGCTCGACTGTGCTTTGAAAGGTAACAGCATTGAGTTTTCTTGCAATGTCGCACTTAGCTAGTGAATTTAATTAAGTTAGCGACATGTATTATGGACGCGATAAAGAGTCGAGACGTTTGCTGACACAGGTAGTAGGTAACGATGCGTTATGACTACGACGGTTGCAAGCAAAGTTTTTTAATGATTCTACCGAACGAAATATTTTTCACTTTTTTGCCACGTTCGTAGCACTTCATTACTGAAGCAGAAATGAGCACGTGACTTCCGCTGATCAAGTGCACTGCATTAGGCTGGGCCTGCTGTGAGATCGTCGTCGCATCGGTTTATGTCNATCTTTTTCACGTACTAGCNAAGTTAGATTTCGGGTNATGCAGTGTTTTCCAACCTTTTCAGGCTTGCGGAATNTCAGAAAAGATAAATATAATTTGAGGCATCCAATCGCAAATCCCTAGAAATTTGCTTTAAGGTTTGAGGAAATTTTGAAAATCTTTTTTGATGATATATTGAAAAAAGTATTAGGTCGCGGCATCCTTGAGTATTGTAAATGGCACCCGGGGTGCCGGAGCATCCCGACTGGGAACCACTGAGGCAGAGATGAGCAGACGGTCATGAGTGTTTGAACAGCTCTCTAACGCAAGGCAGTACATATACAGTACTGCATGAATAACGCAACCATCATACCTAAGTGGCTGATAACTTTTTAATTATTTAAAAAGTGTGTATCATGAAGGTTAGTGCGTAAAGGTTAGCCTATGTCGTACAGATATAATTTTTTTAACAACCCGACTTTCCGTGAACCAACTCCTGGTCAGTGCTCATTACCAATAGGTTAAGAATCACCTTGGATTGATGAATCGCAGGAACAACTCAAGGCCTTGTAACCGGCAAGGATCAATGGTGGGTCGTAGGTCAACAGTCCCTCAAACTAAAGCCTTGCATTTCGTAATGAATACCTTAAACTGAAACGCGGTGAGCACACCTCCACATGGAGCTACGCGAGGATAGTCCACGCCATAGCGACAGTTTCTGCGGCAGGCGTGTTGTCGTGACGTAATACTGTGCGAACCTTCGCAGCTTGGTACACAGCACGCTACACAGTTTTAAAAATGAAAAATATTACAACGACACAATGCTGTGAACCGGCATCAGCAATGTATCAATGAAGTGGGCACGATTTGCACACCAATGCAGTTGCTTGTTGCGGCAGGTGCTGCATTAGGTCTACCTGCTGACCAGCCTCAGTGGTATACTATTTTCGATTAATTCTATGAGGGTAAAATGTAAATTACATTATTTAAATAATCATTAATTCTACCAGGCGTTCTCTGCCAATTTCACAATCAGGTGTGAAAATTATGTATATATCATCCAAAAATGTTCCAAGCGCATGTGAGACTTTTCATGCGCAAGGTTATCAAAACGGCTGAAATTAGCTGTCATGTGAGTAACTCACCATTTTGAGGGGCACTGTGCATGGGCAACTTGTTTTTCTCGAGGACTTGGCATTTGGGTTGATCGTTCGCCATAATGATATTATACTCACGCCAATGAATTGAAAGTCAATTAATTACCGAAACATAAACGTAGGTGGTTGTTATGCTTTCAAAACTGAAGATTGAAACATAAACACCAATATTCCGTTCTATGCTTTAAAACAACGTATTTGGTTCGATGCCGGACGAGAACAAGCTAGCTACAGTGCTTCCTCGTGATTGCGGTACAGAGTTCATGATAAACGACATGAACGACTTAAGCACTAAGTTTGTCTTGAGCTTGAAAAGAAAAGTTTATTTGAAAAACAAAGCCTTTTATCATCAGTCCTTTGAACACCGTCCGCTCTCCAGCTTTTCCAAACAGCACATGTTCGCACATGGGCGTCGGAAGGATTTTTCCAGGGGGAGCAACAGTGGCGAAATTTCTTTTTACCAACTCGAAACAAAGAGAAAATATTTTTCTTATAAAGTATTAATAAGGGAATGCCAATTTCAAAATCCAGGGGGGCCTTCTACCTCTGAAACCCCCTGCCGTCGCGCATATACTCGCATAGGAGCAATCACAAACAGGTTTATCAAAAGCTTTTGCTTGTACATATGGAAGCAACTATTATGAAACGAAGGGGAATGTTAGAAGTTTTTGCTTGCTAAATAGTAATGGCGCAATTCTTTTCAGCTGCGCAGGTAAGTGCTCATCTTAACAACAGGAAATAGTGTGAAGGTTTATGTCACGTCGCGGAAGTTTGATGGTAAACAGAATCATCCATAGATACACTATATTGTTAATTTACTTTCGCCGATTTCTTGCATTGCTGATAAGATAAGCAGATGGTTATGGACAGGACGCAATGCACTTTTGCATAAAGCTTAATTCTGGCTGTTACGAAGCTGCCTGGCAAGTGTTAGCCACAAGAAAAGTTCATTTGACGTGTTTGAGTTTTTTTCTTTTGTGAAACAAAACAGCAATCCTTCATCATAGCGAGGACTTGTTTTTTATTTATTTGACCATTACAGGAAAACTATATCTTGAAATATACGGATGGAACAAATTGTTTTGCATTATTCAGTAAGGTTAGAAAATAACGGTTTGTCTCTTTCGCTAACGTGCAAAGGTATTTGCTGCAATGGGCAGGTTTGGAGACAGAGTGAAGACCTGGCTGACTCTCAGCGATCCGCAGATCGAAGCACGGAAAGGATACGATACCGGTGAATTTCCACCAGGGGAAAAGGTGCAGGGCTGGTGGTCAAAAAATATTGTGCAGGAATTTTAACTATGCACGTTTGCAAACAGATTGTTTGATAATATTTGATGTTTTGTCGCTGATTCTGCCTAATTTTATTCGTACGTTTGTCTTAAACAACGTCCAGCGCTTTTAAAGATAACTTTTGGTATGTGGTCGCTCGCCCCCTTTCAAATTAAAGAATATGCCATTTACACTTAAAGTAGTGTACGGATTTTAAGCATTCCAATCCAAATTAACAGCAATGAGAACGTGTCTATCAACTTTTTATTAACGTATTTGAAAACACGCATCCTTTATCTGAGATGGTGAAAAACGTCGTGTTTGCGTGCAGGGTAAAGGCGTAACTGCTTACCTGGTCGCTCATCACATGATACTGGCTCATGCTGAAGCGTGGCACATTTACAACAACGTGTTTAGGGCAGCTCAACGTGGAAAGGTAAGTACTGGAAGTAACATCGACTGTCGTAGGTGTTGGTAGCTGTGCATTGTGGTTTTATTCTTTCCCTCAGGTTTCCATATCACTTGATTCAACATGGGGTGAGCCTTTCGACGGCTTCCAGCAGCGGGATGTTGACGCTTCCTTCCGCTACATGCAGGTATGGCAAAAAAATTCGTGACCGCCAATCAGCTGTTCAAGGAGATAAGTGATTGCATTAAGACAGGGGTAGCCAAGCTTTTTGACCTGAGGGCCGCATTCGCGACTGCTTGGCCACTGAAGGGCCGGATAAGGTGCGATTTACGTGATATTCTGCAGCCAATGCTGTTGCACTGCTGTCCATAGTCGGAAACGTGATGTTTGAAAAAAATGTACAAGGTATTTGGCCGTAGTTTGGCCACCCTTGCAATAACTTCGCGACTGCCAACTCTGTTTTTCAAAAATGTAAGTGGAATGAAAGTGATCGTATCAAGAGAACCTGCAGCACATAATGGCGCATTTTCAATGAAGTTTCAACTGCCAGTAAATTGCTATGCAAGTAAAATTGAAGGCTGACTTACACGTTTTGTCTCCAGTGGAGCGTTGGGTGGTTTATGAACCCGCTGATTTTTGGAGATTATTCACTGGTAATGAGACAAAGGATAGCGTTTAAGAGCATGGAAGAAGGAAGAGTTACGTCGCGAATGCCGGAATTTACATTAAAGCAACGAGATCACATCAAAGGTATAGTGCAAAAACCAATATCTTTTACCACGGAAAGTCAATATTTCTGAAATGGAGTGTGAATACGAAAGGACTGTAGAAACCAGAATGTTTCACCACCGGATCAGAGTAACCAGATGCTTTCTTGTTAGGCTCTAAATCAAGACAAAAAGATTCATGCATATATCCATTAGACGTATTCATTCTTTCGTTTTGTTTAAGCTTATCATCTTATACCGCACAAAAACCAAAACATTTTGCCCATTCCGAGTGCCACTCACCAACATGACACTTGACTCGACAATTTCCAGGAGCAATCGACTTCATTGCTGTGAATCACTACGCAACATGGTACATCGGTGAATCTGACATTTACGGCAACGCTACCGCACCATACATGGGTGTAGAATGTTCAGATGCAGCCGAGCCGGGAACTACTCGTCAATATCAGCAAATGAACTTGGACCAAATAAATTCAAGAGGCGTTCAAAGACAATGCCAGACGCAAGTTAGGGAGGATGAAGGTAAGTATCTGGTGTAATAAGATCAATTGCTTGCCGTGTTTGAATTTCTGCTGTAGATTTTGAGAATTTAAAAAGTTGTTAAGAAGTTGAAACATTTTCGCAAAAATAAAAAAATTTCATGTAGCCAGAAAGTTTGGTCNTACTCGGTTCGTAAACCCAAGTAGGATGTCACGAGCGATCTGCAGGTGTCCTCTCTTTACCCTGAGCAGTGTGGCACTGACTTGTTGCGAAATGAATTCTGCAGCAGGGTTGCCAGGTTTTAACGACTAAAAAAGGCCACATCAACCGAAAAAAAACAGAAACCACCATAAAATGCCAAATAAAAGATAAATACACAACGACAGTTTTGCACACCCATACAGGTTGCACAGCAATTTTAAAAGACCATATATAAACATACAGCATAAAGATAAGACAATTAATAAACGTCTCGGAAATTTTGCTCTTGCTAAGGAGTAACCTGGAACAACTAAAATCATGAAACAGCAAAACCAAATATAAAAGTTCAGTGCAGAGTTTCCAATAAAAATTTATCATTCTGTGTCCAGATATCTGCCAATGTCAATCATCTTTGAAATCAACCAAACTGACGTAAAAATTAAACTGGTGATAAAAGGCCTTAAAAGTCAAGTTTTATTTGGTATTTTTTAAAGAATGGAAAAATCCAAAAAAGATAAAAAAGGCCCAAAAATACAAATTTGGCCTTAGCCCAAGTGGCAACAGTGTGCTGCAGTGCAAGTAAGTCACCTGGAACACCGCGCACGAATTGCTCCTTTGCACCAGTCCAAGCTGCAAAACCCACAAGAATGTTTGACGTCTTCGGTTTCACCCAAATCAAACGTTGAATCCAACCGACAAACAGCAGAAGTGCTTGCTGTCCCACTGCAATACTTGGACAGATCACATATATTCCAACACGCCAAAGTTTTTGCCTGCTTTATTCGCACTTTTGATGACTCGGATGTTCCAGAGTGCGAACAGCATGTTTTCTGTTTTTCTTAAATGTTTCACTTTTTTCTGTTTTCTGCAAATACGTCACAGACCTCTCACCGAGCGTCGCGTCAGACTCGGACACAGTGTCAATGTACGACTGGACTTGGCAGAAATCGGGGACTTTGGATCAGTATGTTGTTCCATGGGGCATGCGAAGAGTTCTTGGTTGGATTAAAGGTATGTTACGAGAGTGTCGTGTGTGCACAAAAATAAAAACGCACCCGACCGAGCCCTTTCCAGTTTTTGCCACATTTGTCATATGCATTGTGACAATGTTTGTATAGTGGATCAACCTCTAAATTTACAAAGTTTCATTTTTCTCACAGAGCTGGTTTCATCCATTCCTGTGTTTTGATTAAGAAAAGTGTCATGGCCCTTAACATAAGACAAAAGCTGGTTAAGTAATACGTTTACAATGTTTTCTTTAGGTTATTTTCCAAGGTTTAAAACCTATAACCTTACTGAACCGTACCCACACCCAACGAACCTACAACTTCGAAGCACAGTTTACTTTAGTATTTTGTCATATGACCACCACAAGCTTAACTAACACTCTTCCGTACTGTTTAAAACTGTCGGCGATTATCTGGTAAAATCTACAAGATTTCAAAAATCTGACCGATATTCTGCAAAATCAACTTTCCCTTATGTTCTATCGAAAGGAATCTTTTCCCAGCAAAGATTAAGACACTAAAGATCTTACAGAGTATATATTTCCCCTACAAGGTAGGCATCATCAACTTTTATTCAAATTTCCTCATTTTCTTCTTGTTTTATTTATAATTATCTTTGTTTTTTCATTTGCAGTAAATATTTTTACATGTTTCATTCTGCTGTTCCTGATTTCTACCAAGTGTTTACGTTCATTGTAACCATCAAAATCTTTTGTTTTCAACAACGCATGACTTCGTATATGTTTCAATATCATGTGTCTGTCTCCGCCTTTATCCAAATCTGTCAATGCGTGGCTGTTGAAAATTTCAAACTCGTGCTTTCCTGCAACTGCTGGAAATAAACGAAATGAATGAAAACGTGAAATATTTTTGACTTTCTAGAAACCTACGGCGATTTGCCCGTTATTGTCACTGCAAATGGATTGTCTGAACCAGTGAGAGATTCAATCATAGCCGACTGCAGTGTACCAGTCAACCCACAAACAAGGTGCGAGTTGGATCTAAGTTTTAAAATTTATTGAAAAACTACTGCACTGCTGTTTCCTGGTGCATTAATATCCAAAATCAAATAAAATTGATTACACAATATTTTGAAAGCAGAAGCTTCATGCTTTATTGACGAAATCATTTCTAATTTGTTGACAAGAATAAGCGAGTTTACAGTTTTCAGTTTCGTACATTTTCTCGTGAAAAACGTTTGTGATTGCCACAAAACAGTAATGTAGAAAAGCTTCAAAAATTTAGCACATGTCTTTTCAACAAGATAACAATGGCTGTTGATTACTGGCCTGGGTTTCATCCAGTGGCTCATCTCTAAAAAAAATGTACAAATTCTTTTACCTAAAGCAAAAGTCATGTCAGGCTTCAGCCTGCTTGCAATCGTCCTAAAGAAATAATACGAAGAAAAAAACGCATGGCTGATGCCAATGAAAAACAAAACTAGCAAGCTTTAAAACAATCAAGTTCCAATTTTTGACTACGTTAACCATCTTCGAAAGGTCAACTTGCATAGAATTTCTCTTTTGCTTTATAGGTGAGCACACTCCACTTCACGAAATAACGATTTGTGTGTTCTGTTCTACGCAATGTTTTGCATATTTCCATTAATTTAACAGAGCTCAAAACTACCGATTGGGTTTTCATAATTAACAATTTTATTTAATCTGTAGAGGATTTTTTTCTCTAAGGTGGAGAGATATTGGATTGAATGACAAAGAGCGCATTGAATTCATTCGACTATACACAAACGAAATCTTGAAAGCGATCGAACTAGACCACGTGAACGTGCAAGGGTATTTTGCTTCGTCACTGATGGACGGATTTCAATGGACATCCGGTAAGGACCAGTTTCCTATTTTCGGTGAAATGGGATTTGAGTTTGAGGAGTTGCTTGAAACGGTAAAGTTTTATTTTTATTGCATGAAGGTTACACCGAAAGGCACGGGCTTTATCGCGTGAGCTTTGACGATTATTCAAGAACAGCTAAAACTTCTGCTTGGTTTTATTCGGACCTTATTCGAGAGAACGGCTTCCAACCGCCATCGTCTTCCTGTCAATACAGTGAAGATAGAGATCGCTTCCTGTATGGAAACTTTCCAGAAGGTATTAGTATCAATGTATCAGTTCTTCAAAACAAGTCACGTTCAAGTGAACGTCTATCGCGTAAATACAACCGGCAGTCTCCAAAAAACGAAAGAGACAAAAGCTGGTATGTGCTGAATGCATCCCAGAGTGAAAGAAAGCAGTTTCTCCGTAGTATTTACACCTCGTTCTTACGGCAATTCGCATTGAATGCCATCAGTCAATTTGTTTAACGCGCTCTTGTTTCGATTTGAAAAAAACAAGCAAAATGAAACGACGGGCAGAAGTTGCAAAATATCGAATGAACACAAATAAGCAAAAAATACCAAAACGCTGCGAAGTCTTATTTTCAATTTTTCAGTGCACGACTTTCTAAGTGTTGCAAGCGCAGTTCAACGTTACCAATACGTGCCGCAAAAGTGTTGAATTACAGAGCACAAACCCACAGACTGTCTCAACACCGAGCTGTGCTCTGACGCATCAGAATACTAATTCCAGACAATTTTACTGCAGTTGCCAGCTCGCGAGTGGGCCGTTAAAACAATTTTGCTTTTTGTTTAAGGCTTCGCTTGGTCATCCGCCACATCAGCCTATCAGATCGAAGGTGCTTGGAACGTTAGCGACAAAGGGGAGAGTATCTGGGACAAATACACACATGAGGGAAATTCCAGAAACAACGCCACTGGTGACGTGGCATGCGACAGTTACCACAAATATGAGGTGAGCAGGAGTACTTGTGCATGGAAGTAACTATTTCACAAACAATGTTGTAAACTAGCTCCTAAGATTTTTCTGAAGCTAGGTAAAAGGTGATACTCTGCTGTCTGAATATGTTGAGCTTCCTTCCAAATCAGAGGTTCTTAACCTTACTCAGTCGCGCTTTGTTCTTAAACTTATTCAGTCGGGCTTTGCGCCCCCTTTGGCGTTAGTCATTGATACTCACGCCTCACCTAACCTCAAAATCAAACACAAAAAACAGAACGGTTTATTTGCCATTATCCTGCCTTGCAACAATGTTCGCGTCTCTCTTGCGAACCTTTCACGCCCCACCACTTTCAAGAATCCAAGGTCTAAATGAAAAAGTTTCGTGTGCTCCGAGGAGTAGGAGACACAAAACGCGACTGTTTGCTCCAACAGGTTGATGTTGATCTGGTGAAGAAGCTGTCATTAGGATACTATCGCTTTTCTCTTTCCTGGCCAAGGTTGGTTCCTACAGGCCGTGTTTCTGATGGTACAAGTGAAGACGGAGTGAGATACCACACTGAACTCATTGACAAACTGGTAGAAAACGATATTCAACCTATGGTCACTCTTTATCACTGGGACTTACCCCAGGTCAGTACTGTTCCACAAATCCAACCAACTGCATCTGCTTTATAATGGCGATAATTCGTTAGTTGGACAAAAAGTAGTTTTCCAACGGTATGTTGGTTATTTGTTTGAAATATGCATAAGAAAATTTATCTTTAATTGCGATTTTGATAAAATCGTTATGAAACTACAAGCATATATAAAAATGATTGCAACGTTGGCAGTGAAAACGAGATTTCGTTATTGTACGAAAATTTGGATCACTCTTAAAAACTATGTCAGTTGTGAAAGGAACAAGACATTTGTCGAAATGGTTTTGTTGTTAGCTGTTTCCAGTTTCACACACTCAAATAGAAACCCATTTATAAAAGGAAATCTGTTGTCTCTTATTTTCTCTGGCGCCACCCTTTTAATGTACTCTGTGATCTGAGCAAAATGGAATGACAGACATATTGTGTTATATTAACATACGCTGGTTCATCTGTCCTTGTTTTTTTTCTCCCCAAGGCTTTGGAGGATTCGCTAGGTGGTTGGCTGGATTCAAGCGGTGAAATCGTCAATGCGTTTGCGGAATACGCTGATTTTTGTTTCAAGACTTTTGGAAACAAAGTAAAATTTTGGATCACTTTCAACGAACCTTACATAACAGCCCAGCTTGGTAAGATTGAAAATTTTATGTTTCAATTGTCTGTAACATCGTTTTTTGTTCTGACTTAATACCAAACACCAGGATGAATCTTTGTTTAAAGATTCTTGTTGAGATCGTTGTTTTGAAGATTTGTAGTTGCGCGGTTTGCACCAAAAGTTGAGTTCTTGTTTTGAAGTTTTTAGCAGGGTTGCGGAGTCGGAGGTATAATATCCGACTCCAACTCCGACCTTTCCAAAATTTCCGATTCCCGACTCCGACCTTTCCAAAATTTCCGATTCCCGACCCCGACCTTTCCAAAATTTCCGACTCCGACTCCTTAACACAAAGGGAATGAAATTTGACTGTTAAAGTCAATGGAAATCGTGGTGCACAGCAAGAAATCTCCGTTTCAACAAAAGTTTCAAAAGAAATCGTACCACTTCAGCAGGAATTCCCAATTTAAGAGTATGATTCAAAAAATGATCTAATTGGCATCCGGGGTCGGAGTTGGACAAAAAAATCCGACTCTGGATCCCAGTGCTGTTAGCAATCCGACTCCGACTCCGTACGACTCCGGCTCCGACTCCGCAACCCTGGTTTTCAGAATACTTCAAATGGTGTTATGAACATGTTACTTTTATTTGAAGGTGAAAACAAACTATGCGTTTAGCAAAACACTAAGCCAGGCCCTATGACAAGGCGGTGCAGATACTACTGTATGTTCCATGGCGTGAGAGCTAAAAAGGGTACCACTGAACTTGAATATCCAGCTGTTTGTTTTATGTACAGTGGAATATGACGAAGAGTATGACTTGATTTATGACGTAAGTGGCATTACACGCATGCGCACTAAACGATTTAAAATCTCACAAACCTTCCCAGTGGTTCACGACTACTCACATCAGTTTCTGAAAACATTCTGGAATTTCCTCACAAAATTCACAACCCACTGAACTTGCTGTGCTTAGTATACAAACCGTCAAGCCCAACGAATTTCCATTTACAGAGACAACGATGTCCATAGATTCAAGCACTCGATGTTTATCAGTTGTTGGCGGTGCTCACCGTCAGGTTTTCTTTGATTAATCAAATTCGAAAGTCAAACAACTGCCCGAAGCAACAGGGTTAGATGTCAAGCTGTTTAGTGCAATTATGTCTGAAAATAAAACTGCAGTAAAATATCAAAATCAATCCAATAAATCTTATCCCAGCGCTTCTCAATCAGTGGGCCGTGAAGTTCCTTCAGGAAGATCGCGAAACACTTCACAAGTTTGCAATTTTCTAGTATTTAACTAGAACGTTTTCTGAAAAACGATTTTCTATTGAATGCATCGGGAAATGCGAACCAGAAACCATTGTTGCTTTGTCGTTTACGCATTGCGTCGTTTAAAATGAAGACTTGATCGGCATCGCACATACTGAAAAGGAACCGTTGAGAGACGTGCATGCTCCTGGCTCTCAAGTTCCAACCAAAGCAGTTGCGTACGCCTTAAATAAGCAAGAGTATGCCATCTGCATAAGATATGGTTGGGAGATATACGGTAGCCTTGCGTAATATGCATGCGGAGAGGAGAACACAGTGGACCACAGCCTCATATGCAAACAAGTTGAATACACGTAGATAAGGCACAATTCAATAAGAACCGAGAGAAAGTTTATAAAAAGAGTTCTGCCGAGATCTCAGTTAGCACCTACACTTCTTCCAATCGCAGATCACTAATTCGAAAGAGAAGGTAATATTGACGACAATTCAAGATTGGGTAGTTCTACTCGAGGGTTTTGGAACAGCTGTGACAAGACATGCTATGATATAAGGATTATCCAATATAGCTCACAGTCTTATTCCAGTTTGCCCCTTCCACAGATATAACAAAATCATGAAAAAGACTCTGTTCTTATGAAGAGATCTGCTTGTATAAAGAACTTACATGATAATTTTCAGGTTACGGATTAGGAGTATCTGCCCCAGGTCACTACGAGCCCAGCAAAGGCCAGTACTACGTTGCTCACAACCTCATCAAATCACACGCTCGGGCTTACCATATCTACAATGACACCTATCGATCTGAGCAAAATGGAACGATTGGAATTACTCTCAATTCAAACTGGGTGGAACCGAATACAATAACGAATCCTGAAGACGTACAAGCATCGGTAAGCAAGTTTTTCTTTCGCAAAAACTCACGTTTGACATTATCTCAACGCAAGATGAAGAAATTAAGTTCGGTGCTCAAACGAGAAAACCAGACTTATGCTGCGGTTTGTACAGAACCGTTGCCGATATTAAATCATGCGTCAGAACCTTCAAAAAAAACGATTTAATGTGGAAATTCAATAAACTGTTGATTGTTCAGGAAAAATTTATAAAGATCAACCCAAAACATTATGACGGATTTTCAAATGTGCAATTGAAAATGAAAAAACTCACTTAAATTTGATAACGAAATTGGAGATAATCTTAACGTATATTAGATGCCAAGTGTGAACTCGATCCAAATAAATGTTGGATGCAGAACTTGTGATTTTAGTGCGTGACGAAACAAACTGTTTTGCTGTCAGATTTGTTTTTTCCTGCCAAGCCAACATTCGTGGCTTCAGTGCTCGGCATGCAAATCTACTCTTAAGATCGCCGAGATTATCTGGTAACAAGTGAATAAGATTGCTAAGACAGCTAAAGTCGCATGAGATAGCTGAGATCGTTTGCTTATACTAACTATACCGTCATTATAAAAGGATACACAGGTTGCGTAATGACAAGAAATAGTTGACACTTGCAGAACACAACCTCTCAGTGAAGGCCAATAAGTGCGAGCAAGGAAATTGTAACTAAGTTTGACGAAACATGAAAAGATGTCAAATTTGGATATACTTCTGTCAAGACAACAATTCCAAATCTACTTATCAGTGAACGACATCGAAATTCAGGAAAACACTTTTACATTTTCTTTCGCCCAAGATCGAACAGAAGCTATCTGCCTAACTTAGCGATCTCAGGTATCATTACGATCATAGTGATCTTTGCGTGTTTAGTGATCTTGGCAGTTTTATTGACCTTTTTCAGATGATCTAACAAACCCAAGTGATGTTAGCTGCAAAGAGAATTCCTCTTAAAAATGAACCTTCTGAAAACACGTTTTTCAACTATTAACCGACTTGATAATCAACTTGCTGTAACTTGATCGTCGGCGGAAAATGTCCAGGTCAGGGCAACTATAATTAAAAACGCAGTAACATACACGGCAATGAGTTGATATAGGTGTAAATATCAAGCTTTTGAAGCCGGAGCCAAAAAGCTGGGAATTTTCTTAAGAGCCAGAGTTAGAAAACCATGGAGGAACAGGAATTGGAGCTAAATATTTACAAAACGACTTCATCTCCAAGACTCTTGTCAAAATGCTATTGTTGTTAGCTGTTTCCGGTTTCCCACACTCAAACAGAAACCCATTATAAAAAGGAAATCTGTTGTCTCTTATTTTCTCTGGCGCCACCCTTTTAATATACTATGTGGTTAGACAAGAAGCAAGACTCATGCTCATACGTTTTAACTAAACTAATTACCAATACAAAACTCCGTACATTTCAGGTTCAGTTTGTCGTCCACTTATTGCATTAAATATTAATTATGATCAATGAAAGACCTAAGAAAAAGTTGGTTTTCTGTCATTTTTAGAAAGTGAAAAGAGTGGTTTACATTTGTCAAACTGAAGAAAATGGAGTAAATGGGTAGGCAAACTATGATCAAAGTTCGATTTGAAACCCGCTTAGAAAGGTGTCATGCAGACATTTACAGAAGTGTTGCTGAAGAACAAGGGTCTCTGAACTTTTTTGTCCAAGGGCCACATAAGCTGTTACACATCAATTCGAGGGCCGGACATCTTAGGTAACATGATTGTTTCGGGATATATTACATTCTACTAAATCAATACATTTTTCATAAATAAATTATTTTTTCATTATTGTCAAACTATCTTTGTTGCCCTTCGAAATGGCTTCGCGGACTGTAGTTTGGAGAACCCTGCTGAGGAAGACCGCGATGATATAAAACCATATTATCAAATGAGCAGTACATACAAACAACAAAATCTTTAAAATTATTTCTAAGCAAAAATATTAGTGTGTCCATTCCAAGAGACAAATTCACAGTGCATCTCATTGGATTAGCTGTAGACAGTGGTGAAACAAACTCTCTTCACCGCCATTCTTAGGTCTAAATGGAAAATTTTCTGACAAACGGGCTACCGGTATTTCACTACAATCACACAGCATAAGAAATGTAATACTGTGTGACGATGAGAAAACAGGAAAATACGTCTGAGAGAAGAATTACGTGACAACCTTTTTTTGAAAATGGTTGCACGCACAAGGCATAGAAAAAGCTTTATTTCATTAAATGCTCAGATTGTTAACTTAAGAGATGAATTAACCATTTTTAAAGTGGCAGAAATGAAAGGCTAACATTTTCAAACTGTGCAAACATTATCAAAATAAGCTTTAGTAATGGAGCCGGAGCGGTTGGTATCAAGGAGCGCTGGAGCAGATTGATATACAGGTTTGCTCTAAAAACTTGGTGAAATGTTACTACTTCATAACATTTTCTTACCTCTGTTTGGAGTTCAGTCAACCGAATTTTGGCGAAACATCGACTGCACAAAAAGCACAACATTGGCTTGAATATTGAAACTGAGAAGTGAAACCAGTGCACCATTGCTCTTTTATAAGAAAGATCAAAACATCAGCAATTTTCGTTTTGCGTTTTTCATCAGAATGATTTGCAGTGTTTAACAAGTATAGAAATCTTCTCTGTTTTTGTGGTGCAGCAAGACAGTTTGGAATTTGCTCTGGGGTGGTTTGCTCATCCAATTTTCTTGAACGGAGATTACCCAGAGGTCATGAAAGAAAAGGTGAGATATTTTCATTTTTGCTGGAGGTGTTGGTTCTGGTAGTGACGTATGTTAAATTATATCTTATTTTTCAATATTCTTGATGTTGTGATGTTAGACACTTGGTGCATCTATGGACTTCTGGCTGTACAAAAGGTAATAGAGCTATCAACTAATTGTTTTACTTGAAAAACGAATGCTTTTCACAATGAAAACGTGTGTTACTGCATACAAAACTGAACCATTTTTACTCCTGTGTCCTGTGGAGTTCAAATTTTGTTGAAAACCTTACGAATTGGCACGGTCAGATACAAAGCTTAGTATTTTCTTTAAAATCTGTAATAAACTTCTTATGGAATCACTATAGGCATATACGCAATAATTTGTAACTACAGACAATTTGGGAAATTTTTGACATGCGTAAAGGTAGAAATGAGCATCCTATGCAAATTAGAATTCAAAAATCAAATCATAGCACAATTTTATTTGTAGCAATAGTTTTTTTTTGTGTGAGTGTCCCGCAACTTTTGCAAGTATTAATTTAATGTTGGTGAAAGGTGTGTGAAATATATGGTATTAAACATTTTGTGTAAGGTCAACGAGGTCACATGTCACATATCCAACATGCATTTCGACCTTGCTGCGCTAAAATAATGGATTAAAAACAGAAAATTTTCGAATCTATTGCAAAGATCTGATGGGACTGAAAATGCAATGACCCGTGTCGGATAGGTTTCACTTTGTGAATATCTGTGAATAAATAATTTATGCACCACCATGCTTTGGTAGGCCAGTTGTAAATACGTCAAAACAATTTCGATTGCTTTACAAGTGAGCTTCCCTGTCAAAATTTCATCCATAACGGTGGATGACGTTTGTTGCTTTTGTCAATGCGAAAACAGCTAACAATTTGTTAGAGACAATTTTGGCTGACATTTTATTCTTTGCACAAGCGAATTTGTTGCTGCACAACTCACATGAGCAAAACTGCAGTTCATGACTTCAGATTTTTTGACCAGGTTGGCAAGCGAAGCGAATATTACAATATCACGGACATTCGGTTGCCCGAGTTCACTGAAGAGGAAAAGATAAAGAACAAAGGGACTTCGGATTTTTTCGGATTGAATCACTACACTTCGAACTTGGTGGTTCCCTGTTCTTACTACCCTAAAGAAGGACCGAGTTGGGATACCGATCAGGTTTGCTGTCCTGCTAATTTTGTCGAATATATACGTTTTTTTCTGAAGCTTGCTTATAAAAACGAAACTTCAAAAAGAGGGGCTATACGTCTAGTTTGACTAATGCAATGATTGCAAAAAGCATTAAAGATTTTGCGTTTGATCAAAGGTGTATTTTCTTGAAGCTGATCAGCATTTGCTAATACTTACTACGTTTGTTGTGCTCTTCATTTCATCTGTTCGCGGAAGGACAAGACGATTCCGCAATGGTATATAAAACTTCAGTTTGCAAGACTGAATTGGCACGAGCTGTAACGCTGCAGCATTCTGTAGGTGAAATCAAAATACGGTATCATTCCCAATAACAAATGAAAAACAATTAACGATGTTGCGTGATTTACAGGTGTGAAAGCTACACGCAGAAATGTTGAAGGATATAATGCTTATCAGAAGGCGTTCAGACGACTAAAAATGCAAAAACTTGAAATTATTAGAAATTGGACAGTATTACTTCAGTTACCAACTATGCACACACAATCGTAGCGCTTCTAAGGTTAAAAAATTGTGGATTATTCTTCAGATCCCTGTTANAAACGAANCGCAAGTACTTCCCGGAACCATGTAACAAACTGCTTTTTAAGGAAACCTGTGGTTCCACATGCACTGCGTGGCCAGGATCGGCGTCCGCATGGCTGAACGTAGTACCATGGGGCATCAGAAAACTTTTAGTTTGGATTAAACGCAACTACAACGATCCTATCATCTACATCACCGAGAACGGCTTCTCTGACGAACTATACGACTTCATTAATGACAAAGCAAGAGAATCTTATTACAAATCGTACATGAACGAAGTACTTAAAGGTAGGACTTGCTTATCACGGTGTGTAAGTGCAATTTTATCTTGGAACAAAGACTAAGTTGAGGTTTTGTATATTTTATAGACAATTGTGAATTTTGAAATGTCAGCATCTGTGTTTCAGCCATTAGCGTCGATGGAGTCAATGTGAAAGGTTACACGGCGTGGTCGCTGATGGACAATTTTGAGTGGGGCGAGGGTTACACGGAAAGATTTGGTTTGCACTGGGTTAACTTCAGTGACCCAGACAGGACGAGGATTCAAAAAGACTCAGCGAAATTTTACAAGTCGGTTGTTGAGGCCAATGGCTTTGTGAGAAGCATCTCAGAGCCATGGGAGTACTTTTGGTCAAGGTGCGTTTAAAAAAGATGTAAACACAGCGCACAGGCTTGTGGAACCTTAAGCTTTGAAAAACCTGACATTTTTACAAAAGATTTCAGCTTGGCTTGCTTCAGTAGAAAGATGTTTTGGCTTTCATTCAAAGTTAAATGTTTCTATTGTATGCATACTTACGTTGACAGTTTTATTCGCGTTCAGTCATCGCTCTAAATTTTTCGCAGTCGCGCGAATGCAAAGTATGCTGAACGTTTCTGGTTTAACAATAACGTGCAATTCAGTATAGGGCCCGTAATTTTTCAGAAACGCCGCAAAATAGAATAAAAAGCCGAGTTAACGAAATGTGCGCAGGTCTGATATCGACAAAACTGAATTCGTGTCTGGTTCCTTCGATGATGAGTTCGTCTGGGGGTCGGGAACAGCTGCATATTGTACAGAGGGAGCGTGGAGGAAAGACGGAAAAGGTGAATGTTCGCTTGCAGGGAAAGATTGCTTGTTTTGTCAAATTTTCTGAATTGGCCTTTAAAGCGTGCACAGTGCTTGCTGGTGCATTTGCAGCTATGCCGAAATAATTTTTTTTCGTAGTGCTTTGCCAGAAATGGCAATACATGTGAACCTGTTCCTATTTCAAAACATGAGCGCCTGTTATAATTTTTCTCAATAAATTTATCTTTGCTGAAACGGTGAGATATATCGAAACAGTTTCCTTGCTATTGTATTATGAAGAACTTCGCTTCCGTTTGATATACTGCAAGTTACGTGACGCTGCTCTATATAATTTCAAGCGATGGTTTTTACAGCTGTAACAGATGTTATTTTATTGTTCTCTGAAATGTGGTAAGAATTTAAAATTAGCGACAGAAAAATGCTGCAGTGTCGCCTGTTATATTCTGTAAAAAATAGGGGTGCAGTGAGGTGGGAATGGCGTTCCCACACCTTTTTGCGCTACAGTAACGTTACTTGATGGTTTCGATTACATCATAAATGGCTGCGATCTCACAGATGTGCTTGCGACGCGCAGATTCGCACTGCTAGTCAAACGTCCACAGCGAAACAGGAAGTTCCAGTGTGGAAATTCTTGTAGGCGAAGGCTCATTTTATTCGAACTATTTGGTGCAGTCTTCCTTTTCATTAGGCCATTCCCACACCTCATTTTTCAGCACTACACCTCTGATGAAAAGAAAGCTTTTATGCTTGCTTTGGAATGTGAGAAATCCGTGGGTCGTACCAGCATTTTTGCAGTGAATGCTGTAAAGCCCAGTGGCGTAGCCAGTCCATAAATGGGGGGGGGCAAATGTTTGATCTTTGGCGAATAACGCTATTTTGTTTAGAAAAACGTCTCTCAAAGCACGAAATGACTACATGTTCTAAAAATTTGGGGGGCCATGGCCCCTTTGCCACCCCTGGCTACGCCTATGCCAAGGCCTCCTAGAAGGCCTTGATGCTGCACTGGCAACACCTCTCGTGAACCTTTTATAGCGTTTCGCTTGAATCTATTCATTAATGCGAATCACGAGGAGGCCGGAGAGGCCGCAGGTACTATTTTTCAAGACTTCGGCTTTACCCCACCGGGATTCGAACCAAACCTGCTAGACTGTGGCACGCAGTCTATCCCATGCTGCACAACTCGGCCGGCGTGAATCTGTTATTTTTATGCAACGGTGGTCTTTTCTGTAGCAACGTGGTGTTAGTGATGTCTTAGCGCAATGAGCGTACAAACATCGTCCAAGCTTGCAAACATGATTGCGCTGAAATTGAATATCAGGAACAGTTGCTGTCAGCGCTAAGCACGTTCTTGCAATTTTTTCGAAGGACACAGCATCTGGGACACTTTCACCCAAGACCCGGCAAACATTCCCACATCCGACGCAATGGAATCAAACCACGTTCAGGAAAGCATCATTGATGACGGCACCAATCTCAGAACGGGCAACGTTGCAGCCGATTCATATTACAAAGCTCCGTATGATGCCCAGGTGAAAGAAATCGGTGTAGATTCTGAACCCATTTTGTGAAACGCTAAGCGCTTAGCTTCTGTTGAGGGCATCAAGAATGTTAGATGCGATTCGCAAACATCAGTTAAACTGCTACGTNCAGTTAATCAAGAAATCGAATAGCACAGGTGGTAGAACCGATTTTAGACGTTTGACATTTCTAATTACAGAATAGCAGTTTGTTTCATTTGCTATAGTTCTAGTCTTTTTTGTTTTGTAGCGTTTACCTGAGATGAACTTGAAAGTTTACAGCTTGCGCGGTCTCGTTGCGACATATTTACGCAAAACACAACCTTCGAAATAATTATCAAATTGTTCAGAA
>JGI24158J21664_10000808_pt1 | contig 31739 bp, 22 predicted proteins | sample Ectturendosymbi3_FD_21664 | JGI IMG/M metagenome (IMG submission 21664)
TTACAATATAATTCTCTCAAGCAAAACCAGTCTCACATAACTGTTTGAACAATGGAGTTACCCTGGGTCCAAGTTTAGCTTTGTAAGAATTTATTGTTTTTGATTTTCATTGTCCAAAAGTAGGCCTACAGGTAAACATGCCTTTCATCTCCAGTAAATACTTTGAGAAGAAACAAACCAACCATAATGTTTATGATGAGACTGGAATGAATGAAATATGTAGTATTGTCGCATGTTTTAATCAGCTTTCAATGTTGGTTTGACCTTTATAAGCTACAATCACTACACTTTTGACAGTAAAATCGTAAACAAGTTGGTATCACAACACTACAAATCTTTGGTAGGCCATGTGCTTAAAAGTTAGGTTTGTTGCAATGGCTTTCTGTGCATGGTAGTTTGCTTAAGGATATGTACACTGGGAAATTAGTAGATTTATAAGCAAGAATGGCAGGCTACCAGTTAAACCTTGCAACTACCGGTAGTAAGAAGCAAAATGATTCATAAAAGGAAGGGCTCAATATTACTGAGCAAAATGATTCATAAAAGGAAGGGCTCAATATTACTGAGTTTAAACCTCTTAAATTTTGATTGAGGCACCCATATCTTTTTCAATAGTATTGGGCACCTTATCCATGTTGTTACCTGTTGTCATCTTACCTTTTGTTTGGGGCCCATTGTCCATTGAATGCACATTAGGCAGGCTAGTTATGTTTAACCAAAGACTAGTAGGACTTCTTATCCCTTGATTAGGGGACCCTAGCATCTTGGTTGAGGACATTTTACATTTTGACTGGGACCCCTGGTCCCATGAACATACAGAAAGCTGTTTATATTTCATTTCAATTTGGCTTCATATCTTCAGGTTGAAAATCCAAATGAGTTAAAACATATTATTAATGACAACATGGAGCAAACAAATTAAGTTGTATTGTGTAATCATTATAATAAAAATACAATCATAAACAAAATCTCAAATTTTTGAAAGCGTGTAAACTAAAAATGGGGGCCCCCTCAAAGTGCGTAAATTGAAAATGGGGGCCCCCCATTTTGCACACCCTGCACACCCACTAAGACCACTACTGTTCGTCGCTTTTGTGGAAGCCAGTTATAGTAAAAGTTATTCCGAAATTAGAGCTTTCAAAGAAAAAGAATTTCTTCCTGAATTTATGTGGAAAATGTTAATGTGTGCTGTCATATCAGTTCAGTACTACACACAAGATCGAAATCTAGTGAGTTTGCGTTGCATAAAAATGCAAACACAGAAGGTATTCACGCTCCTGTTAATCTTGCTTCAGAGATGATTGTTTCTTAAATATTTGTCGACCTGAGTTTAGACAGATGAATACGTTTTTAGACAAACTGTTCCAACAAATGCCCCTTTCCTTAAACATTTTCAAATTCAGCCTCATAAAAAACATACCCTCGCCCTCATAATATTGCGCCATACATTTTCTAGACGCGGCAGCCTCAGGATTCGTTGATGCAGTTTTACCAGTGGAAAACAGGATGCCACCTGTTGATCAGTATTAGGCATACTGTCACTGCATAACATTCCTACTGCACTTTTTAACAGCCATTAAAAAGTATCCTTGTCTATTTGATTTGCACACAATCAGGGCCGGCCCTTCAACTAGTCCAACTAGGCGAACGGCTCGAGCGCAGTCTTCAGGTGGCGCAGAATCAGCTTTTTACTTGGTTTTCATATCCCGATTGATTTAGTGCGACGCGTAACAGGCAGGGGTGTAGTGGTGGGAACGGCGTTCCCACACCTTTTTTGACGTGGGAACGCGTCCCCACACCTCTTTGCACTAGATTACATTAAAATATGGCTGCTATCTCACAGACGTGCTGGCAACACGCAGATTCTCACTGCTGGTCAAAAGTCTACAGTGAAACAGAAAGATCCGGTGTGGAAAGTCTTGTAGGCGAATGCTCACTTTACTCGAATTTAGTGCAGTCTTCCTTTTTATTTGGTGTGGGAACGCCGTTCCCACACCTCTTTTTTTAGCACTACACCCCTGGTAACAGGGGCGGGAATATTGAAGCTTGCCTAGGGCGCAGAACTGTCTAGGGCCGGCGCTGAGCACAGTCATTACTTCTGCAAGATGCAAATTAGCGAATCGGCAAGCAATGTCAGCGGTGTATGGCGCGCCGTTAGTAAAATATGAAGTTCATATAGTATCGGACATATTTAACACGCAATCTGCTAAATCGCTACAACTGTCAGACATAACACATGAAGTGTTATATCGGATAGATATAACTGAGAAATTGCTATTCAGTGTTTCGCAACATTTTTCAGCTTGCCGGTTTCTACTGAAAATTTTTTGTGGGTTCCACTGCGAGATATTGCGGCGAAGCAGCAAGGAAACAACTTGAGATATGATGAAGAAATAAAATAGTAACAATGGGCTTTTAGTTCCGATTCCCCGATCTAATCAGCAGAAAGTTGGTTAATTTTCAAGTAATATTTGTAAAATACAAGAAAATTGTAGCGTTTTGACATGCTTCGCTGCCGATCAGTTGGCCACAAAGTATTATATCTGACAGATATAACGCATCTTGTGCTAAATCGGAAAGATTAACACGTGAAGCGCTATATCTGACAGATTAGTCACAAAGAGTGCTGATGCAGCAGTTTAGCAGATATGACACTCAAGTGTGGCCAGTCAACCGAATGACAATTTCCAACTAATCGACATTGCGTGAGTGTAGTAACCCGATAACAGCGACAGACCACAACAAGATATATAGGCAATCAGGCTTTATTTCACTGCAAGTGTGGCTAAGTTGAAACTTAAGGCATTTGAAGAAAGATAACGGTAAGAAAGCAACAATGTTTGAAAGCGACACAACACCGATGATCAAACGAGGGCAAGTACTCGCAACAACAAACACGCAATGCTGGCCTAAGGGAGCGGTACGAGTGGGCGCACGGAAAGAGAATGCGTTGATTGATTAATTGGCCATTACAACGAAATGGTCCCACGCACGTTGCACTTCACTACACTCCTCTCACCTTTGAAACATAATACTGCGCGAAAGTAAAAGCCAAAAACCGTTCCTTCCAAACCCGAAAACCCATTTAATGAGGGACACCGTTGCCATAACGGTCCGGGGGACAACGTATTCTCCAAGAACGTCTTAGAGGTTGCTCATCTAAAGTTTCAGAAGGCGCCTCAGAATCAATAGAACTTTTATGCGCTTCGAGAGTAGTTTCTTCGCTCGAACCCCAATCGTTGAAAGAATCGCCCACGGCTTTGTCACCCGACTATTTAGTGCCAACTGCAGTATCTGAAGCTCGTTCGTCGCTGGATCTGCAGATGGTGCTAGGTCCGCTGTAGAGATTACAGTTCCCGTCAGGAAAACGTACCAAAGAGGCCGTGGATTTATCGTCAAGTATCTCCACTTCCTCACACACAGGTTCGTTTTTACTGCGCACAAACTTTTTCAGAATAACCTTGCCCGGTGTGAACAAGCAGGAAGGGAGAGAAGCCCCCAGCATCGTCTTTGGAGGAAAGGGAAAGAACTATTCGTGAGGTGATTGACTCGTAGCTGTGCAGAGCAATATTCGCACAGTGCGCAAGGCTTCGCGAAGCAAATCCTCCCAAAGATGTAAGCTTAAGTTTCTGGCGTGCAGCATAAAAATCGTATTCCAAATAGTTTTGTTGTATCTTTCAGACTGTGAATTTCCAGTCGGGTGGTAGGGGGTAGTATGACTGTTTGCTATTCCTCTCGCCTGGAGATATAATCTTTAAGTTCTTTACTTATGAAGACAGTTCCCCGCGCTAGTAATAAACGAATGAAAACCAACTAGACTAAATGAAGAACATAAACATCTAATAACCGAAGAAGCAGAAGTATCACTTCAAGCAAAGGCAAAAGTGGATCTGCTATACTCATTCCTTTTAGTAAGCCGAAACTTCGAAGTCCTGCGGGTATTTAGAGCAAAGCGTAAGATTTACAAAGTATCTCAATTTAGTTCAACACCAGTAGTTAAAAGAGTTTTGTATTACACATTCGAGTACTTGTGGAGATTGTATTTTATACATTCGTGTATTTGCTGAGACTGCTTTTTATTTTCACACTCCAGTAGAATGGTCCAGGCGACAAAAACCTTGCGCAACATATGACATTGACAAATAAACGACTCATATATTTAATATATGCGAACGCAAATGTACAGTGACAAATAACCAATATTGTCCATTTGTTCGTTGTCAAAAAAGTTTTGGTGATCATAACGGTACCGCTGTAACAGATAATCAGATTTGTTTTCTTTATGCAACGGGTAACCAAAACTTGAAACTCCTTCAGTTGGTTGAAATCTTGGATTATACTCCAGATCGCTTCACAATCTGCCTTTGTAGCCCTACATTAATTATATTAGGTCAACTTCAGGCCTTGGAGTTTCCTCAAAAATACCAGATTCTAAGTGTGAAACTCAAATACAAATCCAACTTGCAGCTGGCATAGAGAAAGCAGGCCTACAGAAAACTTTATTCAAAGAGGGATAAAAAAAGAAAAGTTTGAGAAAAAGGAACATGATTGCAATGTCTGCAAAATATTGTATCAGTGGAATTGCACATTGGTTGGCAATTTTACTTTGTTGAACATTTTTTAATTCAAAGTATATTTTGCACTGAACTGAGACATTTTCATTAGCTCTGCCCAAACAGATTTTAACAAAGAATTCGCCAAACTGACTCCTAGTGTGCTTTGGAGTTAGGATTGATGGTGTGTTATACCGACGTGCAGTTTACTACCGCCTTGCTCCTCGCTGTGCATTGCCCACAGATTAAAAATGGCTTCATCTTTATATATGGCCAAAAAACATCTTGTGCGATGTAGGTACTAGTTAGTACGGTAGTACCTACATCGAACAAACCTTTCTAACGGCCATAGAACAATTGTCCCGCGTAGTTGCTGAGTAGTTGCTGATGGCGTTTGTTAGCTCAGCCGCATATAACATGCATACATTGTACATTTATGCAGTTGACGTGCTGTACCTTATGACTCGTGGTTTTTATCCTGAGTTGAGCATCCTTTTTGAGATGAGCAGCATTATAACCTGTACACGTGCGGAGAATTCAAGACCAGATTGTTGCACACAGGTCTAACTGTACATGGACCTCCCGTTCATCATCATAGGTGCTGTTCTGGGCGCCATGGCACTGGCTGCTATCGTTTTCATAGTGTGGGCTATACGTCGAGCTAATTACCTTCGAAATCTTCGTCAACGGCCTCGCCAAACGGAACAAAACATTTATGTGCAATTGAAGAAACGAGAAGAAAGTCCTGGAGCACGAGAAGTCAGCGCACCGGAACCAATTTACGAGACACTGGACAGCCTTCGAGGAACTCCTCGAACAAATAGGTTCCAACAAGCAACTTCTACTGACAAAGAAACTGAAGGAAATGACCACAGAGGCGTTGCTGCTTTTCGCGACCCACGAATGCCCGTGAGAGCCGACGACGGAAACACAAACGAGGTGGACTCTGCTCTTGAAACACACAGAGAGTCAGCGAAACGGGAAGTTGCTACTCAGGTTTCCGACACATGTGACATGACTTCGGCTTCTTATAACAAACGTGTGCCACGGGTTCCATCAACAAGTTCTATTAGCACCTGTTCGTGTTCATCTCATGACGCTGTGACGGAAAGGAGCCCGCCGTACTCAGTACAAGACTCGACTGTAACGTCAAAGCAATGTCTGCGAAGTTCAGAAAGGCATCTTTCCCGTCACCGCTCACTGCAGAGTACGTTAGAGGGATTCAAGACATTCGAGGTAAGAAACAGTTTTACCTTTCCTTGATTTCAGTTTAATATCTATTTCGAAAGCTGAGATACCCAGCACACAAAGTTAGATGAGTGATGCGTGAGTTTTTCCTTTTTTGATATTTTTTAAATATTTTTTGGGTATTTTCATTTCTGAAAATTGCACTCGGATTAGGGTAAATGACATAGGCAGTTGGCAAAAGACACTTTTTTCTGAGCGCAGGTAGCATGTAGCAAAGCTCAAACTTTGGGCAAAAAATTTTGTTGAAATGAGAAGTCGACTGAAAAATAACAAAATTGATACAGCTTTTAGACGAAATCTAAGTACATGAATGATTGATCTTCCCGCGAAATACAACGTTTTAAGCAATAAGTAGTATTTCAAAGCAAGATTTCTTGTGTCAAGTCAGATTTGGACAACTAGATAATAATTATTGTTGTCTATTTAGATCAGTGGTCTCCAACCTTTTTGTTCAACCGCACCCCTGTAAGAAGTTTGCTTAAAAATCGACCCCACCAATGATTTTAGTGTTGTCTAAAATATTATTTTATTTTGAAAATAATTCAGTGCTAATGAAATATAAACGGGCAATCCAGTTAGTAGTTAGCACAAAAAAAACGAACAAACATAACGAATGCAAATGCATTTATAGAAAAAATGTTATTCATTTTCAAAAACAGTTGGTTCCAACTGATGTGAGCTTTGCCCTAGCTTTTTATCTGTAAATTTTTTAAAAGCAGGTTGCAAGTTGGTCAGCTTAAGCAGGGGCGGATCCAGTCGATAAGGTTGGGGGAGATCGATTGCAGTAATATTTGGTAGTCAAGTCTCATAATGGCTTCGCTACTGTAGAGAGATGAAGTATACTTCACAACACTGCTGTGACAAAACAATTGACCGCAAAATGGTCTTATATCACGAATGCTCTTTTCCCAATTGAACAAAATTACAGTGAATAAAGTTACTTTCGTCGGTTTTAGGGGGCGATTGCCCCAATTGCCCCCCCGGATCCGCCCCCTGAGCTTAAGTCGTGTGGCGTTTGCACTGGTCTTGTTCATGTCAAGACGATTGCGGTATTTATTACGCATGTGCAGTACTTGGTTGAAACCTTGCTCAGCAACATACGTCGTAGGTCACTTCAGTAATAGGCTAATAATAGCTAATAATAGCTTAACTTTTCCCAAAACTTCCGGTAAACGCTCACTGCACTTGATCCAAAAGTCTGGCCATCCCTGTTAAGAATATGGTNCGAGCTTCATTATCATCTCTTTGGAAGTCGATGAAAAATTCCTGAATGTGGAAACGCATCCGCTTATGTGAGTTAGCTGGAAAAAAGGCATTTCACCCAATAACTTTCTACGCAATTCAACTTTCGGCGTGATTTCCAAAACAGAGTCACTTCTTAACAAGCCTTGAGCAACAGGTAGCGAAAAAGATTTTTTGGAATTGGTAGTTTAGCAAAGGTTGGGGTGGTTGGACTTACTCGCGTCGCATGTCTAAGTTATCCCTTTCCTAGCCTCCTGTACTAGTAGTCTGTCATTAGTCAGATGAACACAGCACAGTTATATTCACAGGCACAGCAAATCACTCGAACTGACTGAAATGCACTATAAGCACGTTTTACAACTTACGGCTAGCAGCTAGCTGTAATCAATTTTACTAGCCATTAATTGCTACGTAAATCGTCTCGCAACAGTCATTTTCCTTGTAATTTTGCAATAGAATACACTTAGTTACATTGCTTTACTCAAGTTATGAACCAAAGTTTATAAAACACATGATGACGGAAACGGACTATGACGTGTTTTGCTACGAAACAATGTTTTGGCAATGCTCTACCGAAGACTATGACGTATAGTCTTCGTTGTTTCAAGGCAATATTGATAAGACATAAAATTGGAGGGATTTGTGACAGTTCACGGGGAAAAATTGTTAGGCTAAATTACATGACAACATTTGATTACTATTCCTTATCGCAGCGAAAGTGGATACGATGATTTATTGGTAGCAATATTATGATTGTTGTGCCTTTTTTAATATCTTCAAAGAAACTGACCTTCCTCTTTAAAATGTTGTGTTCAGCCGATTAGGTATTTTCCGATAGCTGTATCAAGTTTGATCGCTTTCAACCAATATAATTATAATAAATCGAACTAATGCGTGCTACTGTATACAAGAAAAGGCCAAAATTTCGCGCGTACTGATATGTATACAGGCTTGCAAATGTTATTGCTTGATGTCCCTTCATTCTACACAGTTCATGCAACGACTGGGTCAACAAACTAGCAAACTACTTATTGCAACAGTTTCTCCATTATTTTGTCTTATTTTAAATATTAGGCTTAACAATATACCTGGAAATTACGTCAGAACCGCAGTGCTTGGCTCCCAACCAGTATCACTCTCCGTGGCTTTGGATAGTTAGTGCAGTGAAGCATTAAACAGGACAACGTTAGTTTGATTTTTACGTCACAAGTGCTATACCTTATGCTTTATAACCTTTGTTACGAACCATGGGGTCGAAAGTGCACCAAATGATTTCGTTCCAAAGTAGCAAATATAGTTTTTATTTTTGGAATCAATTCAGAATTTTAGTATATTCTAACCTGCAGATATCGCTCCTCCCTGGAAGCTGAAATTGACCCCCAAATCTGGTACATCACAAAATCGTCCCCCAGTTGAAGACCACTAATTTAGATAGACGAATTAGATCGAAATGCTGGCGATTCTAATTTGTGAAAAGCTTCTGTGTGCAATTTTACTTCTTATCTAATTTCCGGTTTTAACGAAAATGTCCAACGTTTTTCAGCAAGTGATACAAGAATACATCTAGCGCAAGGTAAGCGCCATGAAAAGACAAAAGTGCCATGGTGCAATCACATCACACACACTAACCATACAGTCACAGTATAAGCATTGTGACGAACATTAGAAATAACGTACCATACCAACGCATGACAGCAACATCGGCTCCATGGGAATGAGCTTTCAGCCACCTCGGACAATTGCACGGTGTGAAACGCACCAATCTTAGCGTACGAATCTTTACCATTCTCATTATTATGCGAGTGAATTGAACTTGATTTGCTTACAGGTAATGCTAGTTCGGAGTTTAGTTCAATATTTAGTTTCGCGAATTTGGTAATTTTATTCCGATTTTGAATAGCTAAAAAATTCTAGTTGTCCAAGTCTGTTCATTGAACAGAGTAAAGTGGTTCTTAACATTTGTAGTTTTGAAATCAGTAGTTAGATAAAGCAAAATTCCATGATCATTTACTGAACTGTGTTTGAATAGATCTCAAAATCAGTAATGGTGTCTCGAGCCTTCGTTTCAGTCTCGAGACCCTTGTTTGTAAATCTCGGTCTATAAAGTCTCTATTTCAAATGTCTCAAGCCCGTCACGAGACTTTGAATGCTTTATCAATACGGCATGGCAAAGCTGCAACAGTTCAACCCTTGTGCTATCCTCGGGGATGGAATAACCAAAAAAGTAGGCAAAAATGGATGAAAATGGGTTTGACGAAATTAACATTCAGAAGTGTTATTGACCGACTTGTGATAAGAAATCTTGTTCTCGCAGTTTGGACTACGTCCAGCAGTTTCGAAAGTTCGGTTTCTACAGTATTACATCACAGCTCAAAAGTCAAAACTGTGATTGCTTTCAGCTATATCATACGTACAAAAGTTTCAAGAAATCTTTGTCTAAGTAACAAATTTAGGAATTTAGAAGATCTGCAACTTTTTTTGTTTGCGGACCAGATAGAAATTACTTTTTTTCTTCAAAGGGGTGCAGTAAGATCATCATAACAAGTGTGCTTCAAGAAACGAAAAATCTTAAGACGTTTATCAATTTCAATTTGTAAATCTGGAGCATAAGATGTGAACGTCATGACATTTATCTCTGTTTTCTTTCATAGGATTCTGACATCGACAACAGATACACATCAGTTGTTCACGAATCAAACCGGACACGAAGTTTCTCTTTGGAATGTTTGTCCAGAAGCATGAAGAGGGAAAGTCTCCCAAAATGCGCTTCCGCAACGTCCGCGACCTGCCTTAGCGAGTCGTTAGATCAGCTGCAGCGTATACGACGAACAAAATGTGTGGTGTCACCTGTGAAAGGAAAATCGCTGAGAGGAAGATCAGGCTCCTGTAATTCGGAGCCAACCATCTTCTACGTCTAAGTGTAGGAAATATTAACTCTGGTCGAACCAAGGTGCAAAAGAGCCGAGCTCTTATTTACAAAAAACGCGTTGGTACTTCGTGTCTTAGTTAAGCGGTTACTTTCTTTGCAATCCATCGACGATACTTCGGTAGAAGTAAAAGCACTACTTTCCTTTGCCCTTGCTTTTTCCAGTCATGCTTCTTCGCATATTTTGCGATAGTATTGAATAAGACTTTTTTCCCGCAAGCTTTGTGCGCACTAAGCAGTATGCATGTCATGGGCAAGGTGTTGTTTTAATGTACACCTGCTAACAACCTATCTTCTAAGTGCGTTTGAAGCTGTCACTTCACTGGTCCCGAACTCGGAAAGATTTGGGCTTCGCATGAAGAAACGAATGTGAACTTGCACCGCGTTTTCCAATTCTGCAAAAGAAACGCTCCAATGGCCTCTGCGCCGCTGGGATGTTATGGTTAAGCGTCCTTTTCTGATGCGTCTGGTATGGTCTGCATTCGAGTAGAAGTGAGTTAGAGCAGTGAGTCTGGTGCGTCAACATAGACACAGGTTCTACTCGAACGCAGACCATACCAGATGCATCAGAATAGGACGTGACGTCACGAAATCAGACTCGTGCGCTCAAAAAACGCACAGGACGCATTTCGTGTGCATACAGCTTTAGACTCTGTCTTTTCCTTACTTGCGCGGCTTCTTCCATGGAGCGGGCATCGCTTGTAGATGACCGTTACACCTGTCATGCACTGTTGTCATTACTGTGTTGCTTGTCAATTTCCTGTAATAGCTCATACTGTACTTTTACTTTATTTCAACGAGACATTTCTTAACATTTCTGGTGTTTGATGCATGTCAGGTATTCGTTACAGTTGTCATCGACAGTCAGGATAGTGTGTTTATTGCTTTATTACAAACTTGCTAGCTGTTTTTAGAAGTCTGTGTCAATACGCAGCAAGCACCCTTTAATACGCAACAAGCACCCTTTATGACAGTGATGGAGATGTACTGTAAGTTGCCAAAACCTGATCACTAGAACAGATAGTTCGTTCTGTCAGTGATTTTCGCACCCATGCAACTCATCTGTTTTTGCGCCCCTCACTAGTTGTTTGAGGAGCTAAGTGAAGGGTGGGTATTAGGGGACGCGAACGAGGCGGTTGCCTCATGCCCCCCCTTTGAAAGTTTCGTGAGTTGTTTCTGCATTGTTTTGTTAAAAAGGTTGTGAAACACTCTAGAACCATATTTAATAAGCTCTGAAGCAAGTCATTATGTTTTTCGAAATAATGCAAAAATTATGTGCAAGTGTGCCAAAGAGGGCGCCTCAACAACTTGTTTTGGGGCCCCTTTCTGCGAGTTTGCCTTGGGCCCCTAAGCTCTAATATCCACCCCTGGCTAAACGTGTGATGATCCTGCGTCTGGACACTGGAAGGGTGGTTTTGCAACACTAACTATCGAACGAGCCCTTTAAGATTTTTGTCTAGAACGGAAAGCGACTTCTCGCATGCATATCTCCTGCAACCAGATGTTGTGCTGAGCAGGCTAATGTTAATGTTGATCACATTATGAAGAATCTCTGCGCTATAGAATCAAATTATTATCGACATTGAATGTACCAGAAAACGCTTTTTAGTCGGAAAATGTGTGCGATGCAGTGGCGTAGCGAGGCTAACTGCCGCCCTTTCCACCCTTAAAATTTCCGTGCAAGAATTTATAATGAAAGAATACCATGCTTCATGCTTATTTAAAGATTTCAGGATTAATAAAGCATCGTGAAGTTCACAATCAAACACTCACAAACTGAAATGGGTCTTGTTTTTCATAGTCGATTATGAGTCTTGCTTTTTCTGCTTGTCGCCACCTTCCTCATAATTGCTTTTCCTATTTTTCTACTTTCTTTACATATGCATATAGACCCGGCATATTTCATCAAATTTCCTTCCCTGTTGATTTTTAGTCTCCGCTAAACCCACCACTTGACTTTAATCGTTTGCTCATTCCAAGGATCAAAAAAAAATTAAGGGGTGCGATGGCGGCACACCTACCTTGCAGATTTAAACATTTATGTATGTTAACATTTCGTGCAGTATCCACATTTTTAACTTAAAAAAGGTATATATACTGCATATAGCAGGCTATAACAATAAATTTGATAATATGATCTCAGTGATGTAAATAACGTTTCATTGTTTACTTCACGTGAGCTTAATCAGGGACGTCGGAGCAGCGGTGGGACAAGGGAAGGCACTAATAAAAGTTGATAACAATGTAAATTTATAAAAAACAAAAAAATCGTTGCCACTTATTCTTGTTTCTGTCCGGAAGCGATGTTGATCTCAAAAATAATACCAGAAATTATAGAAAACCATTCTAAGTTTCTGTGTGCACGAACAGCTGAAATGATTTTGTTTCAATTCGATCTTGGTAAGCCATTATATTATCTGTAATACTTTCAAAAAAGGCACCTCCGCCCCCGTTGCCCCCTTTATGAAAGGGGGAAATGACCCCGTCATGCACTCGCTCTCTGGNGTCACTGTCTTTAATTCTCTTACAATATATAAAAAGCTTCAAACGTTAACTCTGTCGGGACTGCCTGTGGCCCTATGTAGGTGCTGGACACATTTTGATAAAATAGGTCAAATAGGCTTAAAACCTGCAACCTTCATCGTAACCTGCAAACCTGGTCTAGCTGTTGGGCTTGATGAAATTACACGTGCATAGTGTTATTACTTCTCTTCTTTCGTTACCAACGTCTATTTCGAAAACTGTATTGCCAAACCTGCCAGGTGGGACATGCGCCTTTTTAATGTTCAGCAGTGATTACAACGTCCTATGTTCTAAGGTAATTGCGCTGAATAACTTTATTCAGTACAGCCAGGTCTAAGTTACCCTCGCAAACACACCAACTGCACCATTTCGCTTCAAGAACGACATTTTCCAACACAATTACGTCATACAGAAAAACAGCAGTTCTACTGAAACTGAACAACGTTACATTTGCAGAGTTCTTTACTTCAATCGACAAATTTTGTTGATAAGCCCACCCAATGCCTATGCCAGCGTGAGCCAACTACTTATGACCTTCGGGCTATTTTACACGAATGTGGCAACTTCCGGGCCACTTCCAACAAAATGATTTTTGAAAACAGGTTCATTAGTTTAAAACTAAAAACGATCTATGTGCTTTTAACCGTCAAATGCATTTTTAGTGCGAATCCTGTTTGGGAAATCTATCTTTACTGACTAATTTCCAGAAGCTATCTGCAGTCTCTAACACCATTACTATTGCACATTTTTATTAAAAAGTTTTACTAATTAAAATTACCCAACTGCAAGGATGGGCAATCATTTTAGCTATGGGGCCACTTTCAGAAGGCCCCGTTTCGCGGATAGACAGACAGATTTATTTGGCGGTACTGACTTCATTGCGCCAGATGTACTCTTCAAGACAACGAACGCCGGGGAACCGAAAAACACAGAGGATATCCAATGAGGTACTCCAGCGGAAGGTTAGCGGAGGTCCTACCTTCTAATTTGATCGTAAAATAAATAAATAAAACGAAAACAATAACGGCACACAGAAAAGGTAATATGCATTGTTCTTGTGCAAATGCACTTTATCCAACGCAAGCAATTCAGTGAGACAAATGTAATTTCTCACGCTTTCCAACAATTTCAGATTTGAAGATTTTCCTGAATGCTTCCGCGGGCCACTGATAATGCTGTGGTGGGCCGCATGGCTCGCGGGCCTGTAGGTGGACTTCACTGGACTATGCTATAGCTTGTGGCACTTATTGAAAATATCCCATTGAACACTAAAAAGTGCCATGAAACGTGATAAGAAATGTTAGTCGCCAAAGCCTAACTGTCGGGTGATATGTGTCGTTTGGGCGTTGCTAAGAATCGAACGATAGGAGAAAGGAATAAGACTGCCTTGACTACCGTTATTTCATGCAGGGCATTTTTTATCAGATTTTGAGGAGAGGGGTAGTGTAAACCTCGAACTAATGGTCCAGAATATTTGCTAGTCTCCCGTCGGTCTTTTTACTGGGATAGGGAAAATGGCTTCGGCTTTTCTGGAGAAAAAGTTGTAGGGGCTGGGACACAATTGCCTCCAAGTAAGTGCGTTGAAAAGCTATGTTTCAAGAATAACACTGCATTGGATTTGACCCAGATTTTTGAGTAAACGTTTCATCGATTTACTCACTCAACAACCACATTTGTTTTTTCTAGGCAAGCCTTCCAGTCTAGGGCTTCTAAAGACAAAAACTGAAAGAATTAGAGCTTTAAAACTTTTAAAAATAAGGAGTTACAACCCTTAACTCCTTTCAAAAACAAAATTTCAATCAACAAAGCGCCGCCCCCCTGAAGGTGCCACCCGGGCCCTGCCCCCCTTGATATGCCACTGGTGCGATGTGCGTTCTATACCTAAGTTTAAGCGTCGGCTGCATTTCATATTACAGCACGAATGCACGTTCGCCAAATGTAGCGCTTGTTTTCGTTTCCTATAACTGTAGGCGTATCGTCACGAACAGTGTCGATTTGTTCCGCTAACCTCACGCTGTTATCAGGCAGTCAGCGTGACGCGCATCGAGTCTAGAATTAGATCTGCTTGCTATCGCTCCTAGCAACCTTACACAATTACCTGCTTCACCTTACGACAAAGCGAAATTGTGCCAGCTCGGCAGGCAGTTACGNACGAAATCTCGCCTAGCCTCTCGGTTTTGGCATTCTCAGAGTAAAATTTCTCAAAGTAGATGTATTTGCTTCTTGGTCTTTTCTTTTAAAATACAGCCGAACTTTGAACGAACACGGTCATATATTATAATGCTGAATCACAAGTAAACTTTAGCTTCTGCAATCTTGCTTCTTGGCCATTTCATTGTCGCGAGCAAGATCGGGTCACTTGAGATTTCTTGCACGATTGGTTTTGTGCCAATCAATGAAGTAGAATGAAGACACACAAGCCACCTAAAAAGTAGTGATCATTGCAATATCCTAAAAATTAACAGAGTTTTTATCCAAATGCTGAATTTATTAGCACTCGTTAACACTCATTGCCTCAACACAGAGCAATAATTTCATTTTGTCATTTATCCCAAATATCGGAGGCAAGAAGTAAACGCAACAACGCTGGCATTTGTGGTAAATAGACAACAAAATAGTTTTTGAAGGCATGCTATAAGATCTCCGATGTATTAGTTTTACTTACGGAAACAAAAATGAAAGCAGCAAAGATTGAACTGACTGTTTTGTATGATTTGTATTGGTCCATTAGTGCACCTTCTACCGCGGGACCAATGAATTCTCTGCAAATGTACATGAATTAACACACAGAACTGTCCTGCGAGGAAAAAGGGTGAGGTGTTTTTCTTGTGTAATATCAAACTTTAGATTTTACAAACATCTTTCAAGCTACAACGGCAAAAATACTGAAGGGGAATCACCGGAAATTTTTCAGATGTCAAATAAAAGTGGTGGGTGGTTAATCGTTAAGCCCAACCTGTACTTTGCACTCTGAACCCAACCTCAAAGAACAACTTTTCTTTGATACAAAACTACTTCCATATATTCAAAAGCTTTCAAGCCAAAGTTAAGTGAGAGTGATATCAGTGAAGAAAAAGAAAACACCTATATTTCGGACACTATCAACCACCAAACAATTCCAGATTGTTTACGTGTCTTGACAAAAACAGCATGCACTTACCCAAAAAATGTCACGCCATTAAAGAGGCCACTTACAAGACCTGAAGTTGCAACGTTTTCTTCCATTCCACCTTCACTGAAATTATAACACTCTTTTTAAATATATATATATTTGTCAGTCTTGCAAGTACGTTAAGACAGAGAAGGATTTGCAATACCGCAATTTGGAAAATCATTTTTTTGGCTTCATAGGAACATGGCATATCTAAAACGTGTTCGTGGTTAGGAGCTCTACACAGGACACACAAACACACCGCTATATTTTTTGGCTGCTTGACAAAAGTAAGGTTTGGCTGACCTAGCTTTTGAATTCATCCCATGTTGCAGGGTAGCTTCACAACTAAAAACAGTATGCAACTGTTAATCACATTTGCCCAAGAAAAGCCGCAAAAAACTGAACGTGGCCTTTCCGGTGCATTGACTGAAAAGCAGATAGTTTCATTTCACAAACAAAAATTTACGTAGCGTTTCGATTATTTTATTCGATTCTAAATTTAAATGGACTCTTTTCCTGTTTCTTCTATAGCTCTTTGTTTGTGTTGGGAGTGCTAATGCTAGCTAAAGTGCGGATAGAAAAACCAGCATGTCAGTAATTTCGTAATAGTTCCAGGAATCTAGGATGAAACGAAGAACACCAGCTGACAACTATTTTCTATGCAGTTCACGACCGAAAACAGTCTAGAATAGGTTTTAGTGACCTGGGATATGTTTTACTAGCACAGAAGAAGTGCAATCCAAATACAAATACCAACACCAAAGTAACCGCTGCCTCATAATTTTTTATTTCAATGACAACTGACAAGATCCACTTAAAAAGCGACATTTCTGCAACGTTTGGCATGACTATGATTAACACAACACCGCTACCAGGGACGGATTTAGGGATCGCGGGACCCTTGGCCATTTTAGTTTTTGGGGCCCCAGGCAGGTGTGACCTATTTAGCCGTTTGTCTGAAAAACGTTAAAGTATGCCCCTTATGTGTAGCGCCCTCTAAAAAATCTATCCTTTGTGGTGCCGACATTGGTTCCGCGATTGCCTTAGACCTTCAACAAAAATTAAAAAGCTTTACCTATATGTTTCTCAAGAACAAATGGCAATGAGATCTTTTCTTGGAATTTATAGCTCTTTCGTGAAGCTCAGAAGTTCTCTTCACTAAATTTCCGCGATTTTAGTATTTTTTTGTAGGTTTATTTTTCGGATACATACATTTTCATGCGGGACTGTGTTGCCGCCCTCGAATGTATCGTCCTTTGTAATTGTCGATCTCATTAGCTGTGTGCACACTCCTTTGTTGTAATTATAGTAACCACATATTTTATGAACCAAACAAGCACAATCCATTCGGTGGACACAGGGTTTATTTATGCCGTTTTTAAGTTATCATTTTCCAAGCAATACAAAATATTTCGTTTTATTCCTCAAGTCTATATGCTATAGGCTGATGGTAAACAGCATGAAGACAAACTTTGCACAGCAGCAAAGTATTTTTGCAACACCCTCAGCTAACCATATGAAGTGAGCTCAGTGTCGACACGTGTTTCCAAGTAAAACCCAAGAGAAACTGTTCTTATAGTTGATTTAACTAAGATATAGAGCAGTGGTTCTTAACCGGCCAGGGAGGCGGCAATAAATTTCCAGGGGGACGTGAGCCCTTGCGCGCCCTACAACATGGAACTTTTAATCATGAAATTTACCAATAAATACATTTGTGCTTACAGCTTATTCAAGTTAGGGGCTTGAGACAAAGGACAATACTTAGGGAGACGTGGTAGGAAAAGGTTAAGAACCACTAATATAGAGCTTCAACAAGCAACCTCTGTTTGTGGGCAATCTAAATGGTAGCAGCCACAAATAGCATCCAATATTGACAATATTGCTTTTCATCGGAGTTCTGCAGTGCCTGACAGTCTTGTTGCGAGCTTTTTGAAGTACTTAAGTACTGTTCTTTCTTTTTCATTATTTTCTTGTAACCACAGGCATAGCCCGAAGGGGTCAAGGGGACCATGCTCCCCAAAAATTTCTGGCATGTCTTGTCATTTTGTGCTTTGACAGGCAGTGTCCCGAACAAACTACTGTTCCTCGCAAGTTGAAACATTTGCATCCTTAATTTTGGGCTGGCTGCGCTACAGCTTGTACCAGCCACGTTCCTCAGTATCAAGCCTTTCACACAGCACTTTCTTACTTGATGTTCAATATTCCACTGACAAAAAGCTCGCAACGACGCAAGACCACCAGGCACTGCAGAATTCCGGTGAAAAGCAGTATTGTAATTCTTATATTGCATAGCAAACAACATTATCGTGTTGCTACTGTAGGCTACTAATAAGAGTCTAGAACAGGCGTTTGCATTTTTGCTCGTTTCAAAGTAGATTGTGAATTCATGCCTCTGCGCACTTTCGCAAATTTTAAGTTAATAATACAGCAAGTTGTCATAGGAAGGAGTTGCGCGGGGCCCCAAAAGCGCGGGGCCCCAAAAGCGCGGGGCCCCAAAAGCGCGGGGCCCCAAAAGCGCGGGGCCCCAAAAGCGCGAGGCCCCAAAAGCGCGAGGCCCCAAAAGTGCGGGGCCCCAAAAGCGCGGGGCCCTAAACCATGGCCTACCTGGCCTATGCGTAAATTCGTCACTGAGTCCACTACATTTCGGGAGTTTTGAATAGGCTGCTTGATCCAAATCAGAATTTAGTGTACTGTTGAAAAACAAACAAAACGGAGTAGAGGTGAAAATACAGATTCCGCCACAAGTGCAACTTGTGCGAATAGTGTGAAAATGGAAAATAGTTTCAGCCGCTGTGTCCTGAACACAAACCTTAACAATTTGTTTTAACCTGCAACCAGTTAGAAGATCTGTTCTCCATGGTCATGCCACTTTCGAAGAAACCGCTTATGCCACGCTTCAAAATCGAACTGAGGATGGAATATTACGCCTGCAAAATTAATGCAACACTGCAATGCATGGATTACGTTTCCAGATTTGACTTACGCTGCTGAATGAGCCAAATCACTGAACGATGGAACCAATGCTGCGCTCAATCCAAAACCCAGAAACGCCATAGAAATCGATACAGAGGCAATCGAGACTTCTTTTAGGAAAACAATTGAACCAAAGATCGATGATGGCCCAATGAGCAAGAAACTGAAGCCTGTCAGTAAGCTACCCAGTATCATGGTGATCCTTTCACTTGTCTGTAATCAAAAGTGCAATCGACAGCAACTTCATAAACGAAAAGTAAGAAAGTGACTACTCTCCACAAGGGAGATAAAAAAGGAATCAATCTTTAAATTGTTTAACAGGAGATCGATCACACACAACACTACGCCTCGTCAGTCCAATAATTTTATTTTATTTGAATAAGATTTTAGGACTGACGATGCGCAGTGTTGCGTGCAATCGATTTCCTATTAAAACATTTGCTGATTCCTTGTGTAGCTCCCTGTTGGAGACAAATATGAATGTACTGTAGATATAGGCAAGTTTGAATCATCGCAAAAAGATAAAGCAGAGCCCAGACGGCTGATTTCTTGAAAGTTTGAAAGCTTACAGCAAACCTATAGCTTTTAATTGCCGCAAGTCAAGAAAGTCAATTCTTGGCAACTTTACAAGTACTGTTGTGACTTGTACTGGAATTGCTACGCGTGTTTTGACCACTTCGATAAATAGTGATAATACGTGTGCACCTGCCTATTTTTGAAAAGGTTTCGTCAAATATATTCACAACACTTCAACAGTAAAATAAGCAAACTTGATGCGTAAAGCAGACCATAACTGACCTTGGTTTTTGCTATTAGACCGACAACCGGAGCTGACAGAGTGTAGGCAGCAGCCATGATCAGAAACATGGCCCCAACCAGGACTGGGGGCGCTTCGAGACGTTGCATGTGAAGAGCCAACGTGGGCATGTTGAAGTCCATGGCCGCCCACATCACGCACATAAAAGCAGCTGTCACCGCAACATTTGGAATGCTGAGATGGAAATGGTGCAAAAACGTTTAGAAACAAGCAAATCTTAGTTACGTTTCTTAAACTAGGTCCAGTGTGTCCCATTTCATCATTTCTTTTTCCGAACTCACTATCGCTTTAGATGTAAAGTTTGACAATTATCAGGACTTTCAAGCAAAAAACAACAATATCAGTAATTCAATGAGGATCAAAACAGATTGTGAATTGCGACGCAAAGTGAACAAGAAGTTCTTTTGTATAAATTGGTATGAACTAATCTGATTGCAACGATGAGTTTTTGCGTGAAGTGGCGAAATTGCTTTAAGGCACAAACCATGTTTTTGCAAAGCAACTTTTGCCTTGGTTAAAACTCTAAATTTTACAGTCATCCTCACAGTATAAGTGAAAGAAAATTCCCTGATACTGCTTCGGATTGCTCGTTCTTCAGAGTGAAGTGGCTCACGAAGATTCCGCACAGCATTATAACACCAGCAATGATAAACGGAAGCTGAAATCCTCCTTTCTGTTAAAGAGCAAAAACGTATGAAAATTGAAAAAAAACGTATGAAAATTGAAAAAAAACGTATGAAAATTGAAAAAAAACGTATGAAAATTGAAAAAAAAGCCGTATGAAAATTGAAGCAGGCCAACTACAAATAAATATAAACTAAGAAAAACTGTGTGATTGAACGACCCTCAATCATCATTCACGAACTTCAGGATTTCGAACAACTTTGATGAGAGGGCAGCGAAACCCCTGTTGCCGCGCACAATTGTATTTTTGCTGTTGCAAACATGATGTTTTACGGTGTAATAATAAACAGCAGCCAACAAACATGCGCCATCATGTGCATTAAAGCTATTAAAGCTTAGAAAATGACGCCAGTGAAAAACTGACAAATCCAGGGAACCTATATCTGCCACTTAGTGCTTTGAATAGCTTTGAAGGACGATCCAGTGTTAGCTAAAAAGCTAGTAGCACATTAGCGATTGTTTTTGTCATTTGCAAGGTCTTCGCAAAGGTTCACCCCGTGTGCTTAATTGTAAAATAAAATAGCGGATAATGTTTAAGATAAGATGGATTATTCTTGAACAGGCTGCACGCTAATAAACACTCTCAGGTCCTCAGGATTTTTTTAAAGGCCGGAGCTGTGTTTGTCGATCTCACAGCAGCCTACGACGCTGCATGGCATCGCGGCATCACAAGCTACTGCGATTGTACCTGACAGGCGCATAGTCCGCATGATTGTGGATCTGGTTGGCAATCGTAGCTTCACCCTTACCACCGGTAGCAACAAACGGAGCAGGTTAATACGCCTTTAACAATGGCGTCCCACAGGGATCTATCTTGGGACCCTTTCTTTTCAGCATCTACACCACTGACTTGCCAACCACCGTCTCGAGAAAGTATGCATACGCCGAAGATCTAGCAATCACGCATACTGATGCATGCTGAAATACTTCCAGACCTGGAAGTTAAAGGTCAGCATCACAAAAGCGGTGTCGGCAGCTGTCCATCTCAATAAAGGGGAAGCTAAACGTGAGCTGAAAGTTAATTTCAATGATGAAACCCTGCCCATTTGCTCCGAGCCCAAATACCTCGGAGTAGCGTTGGACGGGACGCACACTTACGTGTCGTCATCTCGAGTCACTTCGCAAAAAGCTGATATCACGCGTCGCACTCTTGAGGCGGCTTGCTGACTCGGGCTGTGGTGCTGGGGAAACAACGTTGCGAACAGCCACCTTAGCTCTGGTCCATTCAACCCCAGAGTACTGCGCCCCTGCCGTTGCCGAGGTGCTCACACCCGCCTCATTGATCCTGTCATCAAAGACGCCTTGCAAACTGTATCTGGATGCCTGCGTCCCACGCCAACGAACAATCTTCCGATCCTCGTGGGTATACAATCTGCTGAGCTTCGTGGCAAAGGAGCCACGCTGTCTCTAGCATGTCGTGCCATTGCGCCTGGACATCTGCTCCACACAGCGCTCACCTGTCCTCCGAGTGCGAATGCACGGCTTCTCAAATCGAAACACTGTTTGTACCCGCCGCAAAGCAACTCATCAGTTCATCTGACGACAAAACAAAAGTGCGGCGCTCTGGGCGGATCACCGATGGAATGCGGAGTGGATGGAGAACACCACGAGACTCCGTACTGTCATCTGCCAACATCAGGAACCACCTTACTGTGATGGCGCTACCAAGAACAGCGTATAGGTCCGGCTTAACCTCCTGCGCACCGGTGTCGGACGTTTCCGCTCCTGCTTACACAAATGTGGCATGACCCCTTCTGCGGCGTGTGATAGTGTGCCGCAGAGGAACAGACCGCCGACCATGTTTTCCTTCACTGTCCAATCCACCGACCTCCCAATGGAGCTCATGGCTTGACGGTTTTGGATGACGAGACAACCGAATGACTCTTCAACACTTGCCCTCGTTGGTCAAGCAGTGGACTTCACGAACTGACTCAAACGATGAAGTTTTTTTTGCTCAAAAACTTCGATATCATTAGTGATTAGCATTTAAAACAGAGCTAATGTTCGCGCAGTGAATGGGGAAAACAGAAACCTAATTCCTTGGAAACTTAATTTCTTGATAAGCAAATTAGGCCGAACCTCGTAGAACTGAGTGTTGCTGAAAGCAAATCGACCTAAAATTCTTCATATTTAAATTCTATTTATGTATTTTGCCTGCGAAAGACAGGAAAGAGTATGCCACATTCCGTGCTTCCCACATGCGCAAATCAAACTCGTATCTTTTGAGTCGAGATCTTTGCAAAAGGAGAGATATGCTAAAAAACGTAATGCAAAATACCTGGTATAGCCAGCCACCAAGGAGAGGTCCACTAATCATCCCCATTCCTGTGAAAATCTCTCCCACGCCCATTGCGAATGTCATATTTCGTCGCCAGATTTGCACCAGGATGACAGAAGCGCCGGTGAAGTAAGCCGAACAACCGAGAGCTTGCACGCTTCTTGAAATTAAGCAGGCTATTACGAACAGCCACGTCTGAGTGATCAGATGGATTTGACTGCGAATAGGAATGCCAGTTATTACAAAAGGCACACACTTCCACGAGTATGCTTGGCCAACATCAGATTATTGAAAAACTGGCTCTGATGTACTTGTTCTCACCAAGCACAGTCGTCTTTTGAGCAAATCTACCACAGGAAAGTTACAGCTTTTACAAGGCAACGCTCCGGGCAGGGATTTTTAAACTGGAGTCAGGCCCGTCGCCAGGATTTAGCAGCAGGTGGGGTCAAAAACCAGAAGGAGGGGTCAAAAACCAGAAGGGGGGCCAAAAACCAGAAGGGGGGGCACATTTTTAAAATACAGTATTGGATGCATGCAGCAACAGGTGGGCCAAACGTGAAATGGGGGAGCACCGATTTCAAATGGGGGGGCCGGGCACCACTGGCCCCCCGCTGGCGACGGCCCTGCCTGGAGTTCGTGAACCCCTAAGGGATCCGATATTCGGCTTAAGGGGTTTAAGAATGAGATTTAACGGGCTAATGGGCTTTGAAAACATTTCGATTACTGCCACGATGATTGAAGCCTAATTTCGAAAACTTATTGCAATCTTCTTGAGGGGTCCGTAACCTTTATTGGAATGTACCAAGGGTCCGTTACGCACAAATGCTAAAGAACGCTGCTCTAGGGGCAGCAGGGTCAATTGTCAATAAGGCATCTTCCTAATCACGTATCAGCACGTTACATGAGCAATAATAACTTTTCATTGGTAGCAGACTAGCAGTATTGTGGCCGAATCATATTTGTCGAGTCACAAGCTCCTCGAGTCAGAGTCACCTAAAATTTTTTCCAGTCGAGTCATGACTTGGTCTAGTCGAGTCACTGGTTTGCAAACTCGAGTCAATGCCGAGTCAAATCAAATTAAACATAAGCGTTTATTTCGCTAGTCTCCTACTCTCAGTCAATTCCACAAGTCTAACCTAATCCTGATGCAACGAGTATATCTCTTCGCCAAACAAAAGACTGAAGGTAAAAGTATTCGGACGACTGCCACGAACACAATATGTAAATGCTACACTAATTCACGATAATGTGCCCTATATATTGTGCACTGCTGGCCCCTCAGTGGAAAGCAAACCTCATGCCTGTGTTAGTATCAGGTGGAACCCCTGATCCTGAAAAACTAGCATAACATCTGTAGGAGACACGGTGACAACAGAAATTTTGCGCCAATATTAAATCATGCATCACCGAAGCAAAAAAGCTTATTTTTTGTGTGAAAACTGTGTTTTTCAATAAGACGTTTGAAGATTTTGTGAAAATGACTCTAACTCCAATCTCGAGCTATTCATTGCGAGTCGACTCGAGTCATCACAGCATTATTTCTTAACGTGACTCGAGTCTAGTCACGCCACCACTGATTGATAGTAACCTAATCTACCCTCAAAATGAGTCATTCAAGACCAAAGTGCGGCCAAGAACAAACTGGAAAGCACTGTTGTGTGTACAGGCTCAGGTTAAATGCTGACAATTTTGTGCCTTTCAATGATTTTACTTTCTGGCACTTCGAAATAATTCTAAGATTTTCCTCGATTGACTCTAAAATTTTTGATATTGTTAACAACAGTTCGTGGCAAAACACCCGAAGCACTTTACAAAATAAGACTTGTACTGAAATAATGCGTGGTAGCTACCTTTAACAATTCCTAGTCTACCACTCGCTACTGGAGCAGTGTTACCTGAAGAAAAATGAGCAGGCGCTTGACAACATCATTCCGAATAGCAGCATAGGCTTGGGACCAAACAGAGGAATTATGAAGCCATAGATGGGACAAAATATTGCATTAACAATAGCAAAGGATCCAAAAATAAGTCCGATTTCGACATTGGTTGCTCCATGAGCAAGTGCCTGTTGAGAAAAACTGTAAGATTCAACAGTGTACTGTATACTAATATTTGCAAATGGGCTGTAGACAAACGTTGGTAGTCTGTGTGGCTTTAACGTGCATTTGACGCATGTCTGACAACTGACTTTACCAAAAACGTGGCTGCACCGGCTCTGAACTGGATAATTATTTTGCCTTCGCAGCCTTCTCAGTTTAAGCCACTTTCGTATTTTTAGCTTTATACCTTCAGCGCAATGGTGTTATTGATTTGTGCATAACGGTACTCAATAAATTTTTAGAAACATGATTAAAGCTATAAACCAGGGCTGTCCAACTTTTTTGAGTGAAGGGTCACAACTGTTTAATAGGTTGCTTCGTTGACCGAAGTTCATCACGATGTGGTGATGTATTCGTATTGCAAGCCTAAATTCATAATATGCATGCCTGGTGTCATTATGTATTTTTAGTTATATTTTTTAAACCTGAAATTTATGTTTTGCATTAGCAAGAAAATCGGCTTATTTTGCTTGCAAGAAGTACAGTATTTACCTGCCCTTCTTCGAAATTCTATATCACCATCGCAAACTTTTAGCTTTTGGCTTGTCGTTGTTATTATCAAGTGACGCAAAACACTATCTGCGCTCAAAACAGTTCAGGTGTACATAAGTTGAGCTTTATTTATCTCTGGTTATGTGTACAAGCTGTGCAGGTTGCAGCACATGCGTACGGAAGATAAAATATCACAGAACTCTTTCTTCGGTAATACCGCAATTGTTCAATAAGGGCTAATACGTTGTGACGATCGGAGATGTGACAAAGAACATTTGCAATCACTCACTTAACCATGACTGAAGACCAGGCCTGTGACCAGTTTGGACACTAGGAGGGGCGAAAAGTTTTATGAGAGGGGCCCAAAATTTTTGAACTATGTCCAATAGTTTTATATTATGTCCAACACATTTTTCCAGAAGGGGCGAAAAAATTTCTAGGGAGGGCTTCGCCCCCCCTGCGCCACCCTGGTTACGTGCCTGCTGAAGACATGATAGGAAAATTTCGGTTGACTCGAATTTTTATCGGCATGGATGAATTTTCACTTTTGGAGAAGATGATCTTGCGGGCCAGTGGGAAGGATTCAGCCGTCTCGCAGGGGAGAGGTTGGACACCCCTGTTATAAACAGTGATGTAATTTGGTCAAAGACCTACTATTTAAGCACGAAACCCAGCAGGAACACGACAAAACCTGGCGTTTTTCTAAAAATAAAAGCGAAATAATTCATTTTACTTTCTCCCTAAACAATTGACGGAGAAACCGATAAGCAAATGGCCATAAACGAAAATCATTCACCATTACTTTTTCATACCTCCTGGCCAAAGAAAGACGTGAGAATGGAGAAACTGGCATTGGAAGCAAAGTTGACGTAGCAGACCGAAAACAAAGCAAGCCATTCGTGTCGCTTGTATTCGGAGAGGGACTGGGTGCTTCTTTCAGAAACTCCGTCTGCACAGTCGTTGGCCTCGAAATCTTCAATAGTGGCGTCAGCGAGCAAACGTGGAGATTGGTAGCCCGTAATGATAGGAGTGCTTGTTCGAAGGCTGGAATCTTTTACTGGTGAACTCGTATTGTCGTAGTCTATCTTCAACTGCATTTGCTTCAAAAGATAGCATTAACTTTTGAAGAATTGAACTTGACTTGAGAATGCAATGCACAGCTTGCGTTAGGCTGAATGAAAATTAAGGGCTCCTTTATTGTTGCGCATAACATATTTTAAAGGATAATTTCGAGTGCTCGTTTCTTGTCCCGCATTTTTCTTTTTCTCTCTTTTCATTGAGAGCGTTCAACTCTAGAAAACAATTTGACAGCAGCTGCTTGACTGGGCGGTTCTATAATATTGTTAGAATCAAGCCTCAGGAATAGACTTCACCCCAGGCCCATAGCCAGGTTTTAAGGTTGGGGGGCAAAATACATTTTTAGGGGGGGTAGATTTAATAAGTTTTCCAGGTACAACAAAACTAAAATTTTGGGGGCATAAAAGTTTGCGAGGGCACTGTCCCCGAATGCCACCCCGTGGCTTAAACCTAAGGACTTACGAAAAGGTGGTACAACTCTGCTCGCAGGTTAGTAATTGCTCAATTGCGTCTACCAACGCGCTTCAAAGAACTTGCACACAGTTAAATGCCTCAAATGCCCCCTTTGATGAGTGCAAATCTAAGGAGTTGCTTGTAGGCGTGTGTTTGGTTCAACCTGCTTCAACGTGCTGGTATGTTGTGTCTAGAGAGGGGAGTATGGATTTTGTCGAGGTACAGCGCATTCCCCGATGGCGGCGATGGTGATAAATTCGCTGATTTGCAGCAGCTCGTGATGGTCAGGTTCTAAACATGGATGATTGGTTTTAGACAAAGATTGATTTGTTGGATTGCTTTGCTTGGTTGCATTTTAGATTAAGGGCCTATTTTATTGAGTGCCAAGGCATTTGCATCAAGATTTTGTTTTGCCTAAATGAGAATTTAAAACTGTTGAAATCNTGTTCGGTGGCATAGTATGTGGCATTTATGTGACAACACCTTGATCTTAAATCCGCCATGTGCCCATAGTATTATGTAGCGGGTTCATTCACACTACGGTTTTAAGTCTGTCGTGACTAAAACCTTGGAACATGGGTGCGGAAACTTCGCTGATCGAAGGGCGCGTTTCAGTTAAACGTGTTGTGAGGTTTAAGGCCGCAACTTAAAGTGCGCGATTTTGGGTCTTCACGCTTATCCTTCGGTGGCAGTATGAGGTGGTATGGTCGCAGACATCTTTCGCTGGGGCGTACGATTCTGCACTAGACCCGAATATTTGCAGTATTGTGAAAAAATGATAAGAACTAGCAACCAAAAAATGCACAAACTACTCCAAGGCTGCATTTTCCCCAACTTTTCCTTAGAACATAATGATTCTTGTCAACCTTGGCTGCCACCAATTCGCCCACAAACTGCATTTGGGGTGAAGAACCTGTTTTTCGTTGTAATGCAAATTATATCCAAAAAATAAAATTAGTGGACGTGTTTTTTTCAGAGTAGAGCGTAGAGATCCTAAACTAACTTCTCTTCTCCCAAACTAAGCACTGTTGACGTATTAACACAAGCTATTTATTACACGGTGTATTACCATATTGCACGTACCGTATTGGTCTATTACATATTCTTGTATTAGACAATCATTCTTTTAAAGAATCACCACTACGTCGTCCAACAAAAAGTTATGGTTTCCCACACACACAACTCAAAGCAGTGTGCAAAAACATTTTGCAATGTAAATGGCACTTGCTTTGTCGATGCAGTCCAATGCGAAGCTTGGGTCTGACTTGACGAAGAGCCTTCAATTTCTTGGGACCTGGGCATGTGTCAGTTTTTTTATAGATCCGTTGATTCAGTGTTTTGTTTGCTCACTTTTTTCATGTAAGGAGCATTTATTCCATAGCGATTTTGCTGCTAACAGTGCTCACAGACAGCGTTTATGAAACTCGCTTGCCCTGAAATTTTGCAATTACTTTGTCAGTGACCTTCGCTTATACTGCGAAAAAGGATATTCCTTGTTCTTCTGATGCTTTTAGACTCAAGAAGTGCTCCTGTTTCGCAACAACACCACTGCATTCGCGAATTCACGATTTTTTGCAGGGAAGCTCAGGATCGAGTTGATCCGTGTGATCCTGATTGTGCAGCGGCGAAAGTTTGTTGAGAGCTAATCTTTCTGGGGCTGGGGTTTCCTCCCAGAAAGTTTTTCAAAATGAAACCGATTTGGTGCGTTTTGATGCATGTCTGGTGTGGAATTTATTATAGAAAAAAAATTTATAAATAAAACTGATTAATAAGCTAACAAAAACAAATTAGTAAGCTAACAATTAATAAGTAAAACTGGACAATTATAGCCCACAAATCCCGAAATTGACATCTGCATGGGATTTACTGTGTCTGGTCCCATTGTTCGATTATTCTCATGTCACAGCCAAATTTTATTGATCCAGACACTCGTTAATCCGAGCAAAAACGTTTTCTTGCAGCATTACAGATTGCAGTTGCACTCACCATCGATATCATTTGTAATTTCTAAAATGAAACAGATGAAATGATTGAAATCGGAATTCCCCAGATTGCTAATGTATTCTCTTATCTGGTATTTAAAACAGATGGTGAAACGTTGAACAAAAGCATTATCCTATAGAAAAGCTTTCAGTAGATTGACTAATGGACTGAGTGGAACAAAACGTTATGGTTGTTAAATATAATAAACAACACGAGTATAACCTGTTCAGATATTAAAAATGTAAATTCTGTATGACCTTTACCAGGATCACCATCGATTTGTACCCAAAATATAAGGACGATCCGGAAATGAAGAAATCTTTAAAGAAAAATGGAAGTATCTAAAAAGTGCATTCATGCGACTTGTGTAAAACCAGTCATCGAAGTTATATTTTTGCGAAAATCACTTTCGCAATTGCTGCTTCTTTGCACAAAATGAATGGACTTCTGGACGATAACAGCGGAACTTGAAAACCCATAGTGAAATTACAATAAGGCTGTATAGAAGGCTGTATCACTGTATAGAACAAAATACGTTGATCAAGTGCAAGTCTCAGATCTGGACGTCTATATACAGACAACTTCGCGTTCAAAATTCCAAGTAATAAATACTGGTGCTTTGCGCTGAAATGTTTTTATTACATCACAATGGTATCGAAAATAATCATTATTTCAGAACGCAGCGGCAAATGTGAAGTTAGCAGTGAATAAATGATGCACGTTCCCTCCATTCTAGTTTGTACGATATGCGATTATATTGCGATAACGCAATTTTAGAAACAGGTGGAAAATAGCAATGCATATTACAAGGGACAGCAGAACACGTGTCGATGAAAAAGCAATTTTGGTGCTGAACGTTTGTCTAAAAACTGTTGTTTCTATGTTTAGTCTCCTGCTCATCTAAAACGTAATTCGTTTTATGACATGTAGATTACTTTGTACGGTTACGTTTGCTGTTTTGGTATTTACGCTGTCATTGACAGCTCTTACTGTAGGTTAGTATATTTTGCGTAAATATTGCATGTAAGAAATTTTATTTCGATTGCAATAAACACATTCACAAAGTTCTGTATTAATATTTTCGCCCTTCCCCCATGCATGAGAGGAATTATTTGAAAGACTCGAAAAGAGTCACCTCAATGCACTTTTGTGCGCCGGGAATAATCGATCAAAAACAACTGAAAATATAGGGGATTGAGCCCCAGTGGCGTAGAAGCACAGTCTGCCGAAATGCCGCCCCCTGGTGCGGGTAGTGATGTTATATTTATGACGTCATCGTGCTCAGTCAACCATGGTATGATCTTTTGTTTTTTGGAGACCTTTTTGCGAGAAATTTTGCCAAATTTAGCGTAAGTTGTCGACTGCTTAAACCATGCCGCGGAGCCCAATGCACAGTTACAGCTGGTAATAGCTGCAACATGATGATATCAGCAGAGTATTCGAACAAGTAACAACTATTATAAACAGAAAACCTTAAGATGGACTGTTCCCAAACCAAAAAAAAGATAAGGCAACAACAAATTAAGAAACATGAACGGAAAAAACAACGATTTTGTAGCATTTACTCAAAAATTAGTATTTACGAACAAGCACAAGATTTGTAGTGGGCGGGAGTTGATATGACCGAAGTCACCATTACTCGACTCCCAAGACGATTAACAGGCAATAGATTTTTCAAAATGAACGACAGGAAACCGAAACGCAAGCAAAAAAGAAGAAATTAATGAAGGGGAGATGCAAATAGCAAGTGTGCCTAGGAAGTAAATCACCAATAATCTGCATTGAGACAACTGACCGATATACTTGAGCACAACAACTGCAGTCCTAATCGTTTTGCAAAAAAGAAATTATTTTTGCGCTTTTGTCAATAGACAAGAAATGCAGTAGGCTTCGCCAGCCCCAAGCCAAACAAATTCAAAAAAGTTATCGAAGTTTTTGTAACAAATAAAGAATGATCATTACCCAATCGAACAACTTAACAGCAAAACAATACTGCCCATACTCCAATTTTGAGCATAATAACCAAGATCTCAAACTTTTATCCCCAGTTTTAAGTGCTTTGTAGAACCAATTCTTTAGAAAGACTTCGCAATTTCTTCATGCTATCACCAACTGGTGGTGCTCCAAAAGGACCTTTGTTTTGAACTTCTCTGGACCTGCTTTGACTAATTCAACTCTCAAGCTATGATCTATCCATATCGCATCAGGCCAAGAGATTTAGAGGATGACATTCTTTCTCAGTGGCGTAACTGACGGGGGCAGGGGTGCGCGCCGCCCCCCCGGCAAGCTAAATGTAAAAAATGGGCCCCCCTTAGAGGTTTCATGAACTGCAGAACATGAAATGCTTCTACAAGTTTTGGAAATCCCTTGGTCTTGACATTTTATATACTGAAATACTGCTGTGTTTAGCAAACCAACAGTCATCAAATGAATCGTAAATTCAAAGTTTTTGCAGCCGCGTGCAGTGTACCATACATCATCGTGAACGTGCATCTTGTGTGTGATGTAATAATCCCCGTAGTTGTGGAACGTTGTCGGCATTTGCGGCCATTATTCTCACTGTTGCCACTGCTAGGGTTTTTTTCACAGATCTGTGGCTTTTGTTTTATCTGGGGTTTTTATTGAAAATCTGGGTTTTTTTGACTGTGGTCAAATTTTATAGATGTATGTTGGTATTACTGTATTTTCCATTCAAGAATACAGTAGTTTCACAGGTGTAATATGTGCAGAGTCAGTAGCCAGTACAGATGTGACTAGTAGGACTGGGCTTAACCAAATTGTTTGAAATTTAAAATGGTTTACAGATTAAGCACTAACTAGGCATAGGTCAGCACTCTAATCTATCGCTGATATGTCAAGGACTGCTTGTGCATGAATTTAGAACGCTTTTTTTGGTTTTAAAGATGCTGTGGTTGAGAATCTCTTCATTGTTTTACGGGTGCATTGATGATGATATGAACATAGGCGGATCCAGGATTTTTTAGGGGGGGTGCTAAAAGACGAGTTCATCCGGATGTGTACTGACTGCATATCAGTGAAGTCCCAACTGCTCATACACAGTTAATAACCATACACATTTTGGCTAAATTGCATTCTCACCTTTACCCAGGCTTACTGGGACGTTTCCGGAGCAGAAGCGACCTTCAAAACAATTCCGAAATTGTGCTCAAACTAATCTAACCTTAAAAAAGTAACTTGTTGAATGTCGGAAAAGTTTTATTATTCGCAAAACAAACA
>JGI24158J21664_10000809_pt1 | contig 31733 bp, 21 predicted proteins | sample Ectturendosymbi3_FD_21664 | JGI IMG/M metagenome (IMG submission 21664)
TGAGTTGATCGCGCCAGCAAGAATTCAAACATGGTTTCAACTGAATAACAAAAGAACGACGCAATGAGAAGGAACGAGAACTTCGGGAGGGAAAGTTGAATGACAATTAACAGAGTTTGTTGATTTTGGCATCTTAGCGAAAAGTCACTTTGTTCTCAATCCCAACATTTCCCGTCGAGACTGTTAAGCTTACTCAATTACCGGCACGAATGGAGGAAAGCACACTGCACTAACTTTGTCGTTGAGTGAATGAAACAATGTAGTTCTAAACCAGTGGTTCCCAAAGTGGGTGGTACCACACCCTTGGGGACGGTGAGAAACTCTAGGGGGGCGGTGAAGCAGAAATGGGCGGTTGGGGGGCGATAGAAGACCCAGTTAGTAATTACATTTCTGTTGTCTTACTAACTTTGAGTGACCAAATGTCATAAAAACAGTATGATCAACAAACATGTATGCATGTAAGTTGTAAACAAAAACTGAGCGTTTTACTAAATTATGTTTTATAGTGAAACGCACGAAAAAATTTTGTTGATATATGTGCTAGGCATGGCAGGGGGGCGATAGAAATTTGTTTGTCAGAAAAGGGGGGCTAGCCAAAAAAGATTTGGAAACACTGTTCTAAACCTTGTGCATGAGTGAGAATCTTGAGAGAAAATCTGCTGATTTTGTGCTTTCGCTCATTAAAGTTTTATGTATTTTCCGCCCCGACCCCCGGCAAAATTTTTTCATTGCCCCGCCCGGGCCCCGGTCGATCATTACCCGGAACGTTTACTATGTCGTGAAAATCGCTGGTGTTCTTGCGGGAGAAACAGACATGAGTCTTGTATCGAAATGCAACTGTGCATTGCAGGATGCTGGCCTGATAGAGATTGTTTGACATGACCTGAACACCAACTCGATTCCATGCTTGCTTACTTGATGCGAACAGTTCGTTACTGTTCGAAGTCACCGAATGTCTTCACCCAATCGGCGATAAGCCTGCTCTCCTACGTACGTTAGTCCCCGGCCCATGTTCCTAATCAAACAAGCACATGACTGCCAGCAACTGTTTGAACTTTGAACACGCGGCGTTCCGGATGTTTGAGTTTACGTCGCTTTGACGTGAGCTGTTGTAGCATTTCAGCGGAAATCTTGATCATTTTCTCGAAAAGCAGCATAATCAAACGTGGATGCTGCTTTAAATCAAACCTAACCAAAGCTATTTCAAAACAAGCACCATAAATTGAGCATGGTCTTTTAAGAAACATTGGATTTTGGTGAGCTTGCAGCTGATGAGTGAGAAGCTCACGGAATCTCTAGGCTTGTGTGATACGGCGCGTTTAAATAACGCAAGGACCCAGGTGCAGTAATCGCTCAACGATTCGCTTAAACTCTGACACAGGCAAGAACCAACCGATTGCTGAAGCTACGAACAAAGTGCTATTTGTCTGTATTACTTTGATAATTCTATGTCAGACCATCAGGGCCTACCAGAGGGGGTACAAGAAGTACATTTTATTCGGGCCCGTTAGTTAGGTGCTGGCAGTGGCGTAGCCAGCCCAAAATTTTTTGAGGGGGGAAAAATGTTTGTCTTTAGGTGAGCAACAGTATTTTTGTTTGGGACGCCGCTTCTCAAAGCACAGGATGACTAGATATGCTAAAACTTTGAGGGGCCATGGCCTCCCTGGCTACGCCTATGGGTATTGGGCCTTGCTCCAAGAGGATGAACGTACGCGCGTAAAAGTTTCCTGTAATCAAACCCAAAACTACTACTGTAACCAGTTGCCAGTACAACACTAAAGCTATTTCTGAATCTTAGCATGGTAGCTTTTTTATCTATGTTCTGAATATTATGCAAACAAACTGTACAAGTTTGGACGAGTGCTCCAGAAGCCAGTGGGGCCGGTATTGGTCTTCGTGACGTGACCACTGGAAAATTTATCTCAGAGGACCTGCAGACCATCTACCTTACATGTTTTGAAGATTGCCACGCACGTAGCACTGAAAATTCGAGTTCACTCCAGACTTAATATAATAGCATTGGATTGCATTTGCCGTGTTATGTATTGCGCTGTAATCAGTTGTTAGATATTTAGGTCAACGTTGATATCAAAATTTCCCGACTGTGATTGTGTTCCGATGTGGTCAGTGAACTGTGACCATCGTAGTGCGTTTTGTTTGTAACGTCATAAATAATTGATGCGTGAAAAACATCTGCTCAGTGAAGCACGCCAGTGTCGAAACACTTTGGCTCTGAGTCAGCGCTTGAGTGTTGCACAGTCATGCTTCAGCGCAAAGGCTTTTCTTAAATGTTTTCACATCTTTCATTGCGAATTTGTGAGGTGACAAACCACAGCTCGAAGGCTTACGAAACATTTGTTTTTTTCATTTCCTGTTGATCGTTTCGCTTGATTGACACTTCCGCTTCGTTCCCGTTACTGCTAGGTTGGCAGTCGCCATGTAAGGAGCAAATATTGCACACTACGTGGGTATTTCTCCGATTTCGAGACATTCTTACTGTTGACCTGTGGAGTTACTCTGCGAGTGTGAGGAGACCATGAGTCTCTACAGCAATGTCCTCGTAAAAAACGTGTCTTGAGGTTACTGAAGTGTTAAGTTTCTTTTTACGCACGTTTACTTGTATCGCTGTCCTAAGGCATTAAGATTGCAAAGTTAAAATCTTAGCAGAGATTACGTATTTAACAAATATTGGTTCTTATAGACACCATGCTTACCTACGATTGTTGGAATCACGAACTAAATTAGTCAATCGGGGTCTTAAAAATTTAGCTGTGGGTTCGAAATTGCACTTCAAGAGTTTTGTCTAAATGCCGTTTGCAGCAGGTTGGTTTGGTTACGGATCATATGGTTTATATCTGTGTTGCATATTAATGCTTGTGGCTTCTTACGCACAAGCACGACGTTTGTTATCACTGCAGAAGATCTAATCTTTACCACGCATACCTCACTGCATTGCAGAGCAAAGAAATTGAAGGAGACAGTCGCGGCAGTTGCTCAACTTGATTCCAGCATGACTGCTTTGAGAGACTGGCTGAATAAGATAGAGACCGACCTTCGACAGCCAGTCGTGTATCGCCAGTGCACTGAGCAGCACGTACAAGAAAAACTTGCAGAAGAAAAGGTAACTTCCACTGTTTGTGATGTAACAACCGATTGTGACTCGAAAACTGCGAGAGACACTCCGTCTACAAAGTGGTTTTCAACATGGGGGCCGCGACCCAGAGGGATCGTAAACCATTTTTGCAGGGGTCACGAGTAGATATTTTGTGTGAACTGCTGTATAACATTTGCTTTATTCGAGTTTTCAATGGGGGTCGTTGGGTTATGGTCGATTGGTGTAATGGGTCGCAGTACAAAAAAAAGTTGAAAACCACTGTTTCAAAACGTTTGAACGTCAATCCAAAGTAAAAAGTTTTTTTGAGTTGAAGGAAAACAATTACGTTGAAATGATTATACAAGTGTCGCGAGAAGCGGCGACTTTACATCGGTTCTGTGTGATTTTCGTTCTCTATTTTTTTCTTGAACTTTAGTTTGGTCATCCTGTTCAAAAAGCTTATATTCTTCTTTTCATAATGCAATTGGACTTTGCTTGCCACTATAAAGCGAATGACCTCCGCTTGCAATGTTTTTGAAAAAATTTATCAAATCTTCATTATATTCATTCCCTTGCGCAGCAGCAGATGAAAGCACATCGTTGACTTTTGATGACTATAATGCCATCTTACGAAGCGACAGCGCGTTAAGCTCTGCCGTAGCTTGGCCGATTGAGCTCAGCCATCAAATCCGTTTTTTTTTTCATAAACGAGGTTGGCAGCAATTGACCTTCAGGGAAAGGTACTGCTTTGAAATTCACGCCTGTTTCGTGGAATCGTTTTGTTTTCTTATTTCGAACAAACACTCGCTCGAAACATTGTTAAAACCCTGGCAAGTGAGCTGCGTTCCGAAAGAAAGTTATGTGTACTTGGGTTTCTTTGCATCTCGTTGCAAATTTCCACATCGCGTTTGTGTGACGGGTGAGTTCAGTTTCTGATTCGCGGACAATGTTTGCATTCCCTCGCAGTGAACCCGATGTAAAGGACACGCGATCAGCGGCTTTTGCATTCGAGAAGAAATAATGGAACAGCTGTTGAGCGAAGAATGAACAGTTGGTGGTGGTGTGCTGGAGTTCGCGCCCGGCGCCATTAACGCTCACTGAAAGATCATGTAGACAGGTTATGCGAATGACAGGGATAGATGGCAGCGCGCGAATTTCTGATTATTCAAAGAATTAATGTGTTTTTCTAAACTTTTCAAGACTTTTTTCATTCATGATAGTATTTTGGCTGTTTTTCGAAAACTTTTCCTCACTCTCCGCTTTCTTTGTTTACCCCAACAACAAATTTCCTCTTACTATTGACGTCATCCATAGCAGTGGTTGGTGAGCAGTGATCTGGGAATAACATTTGCAGCCAATGATCGTTGACAACACCTGACACAGTCTATCCATGGCAGCATGGCTGCTACTTCACATCCCCTGCAGCCAGAAGCGCTTGTCAGTTGAGCGCAACGGTGCTTGTTGGTGGTGGTAATAAGGTTTGTGCATTCTGGGCAAGCAGCCAGGCGTGGAAAGAGAAGTGTTCTGGCGTATGAGATCGTCTGCTTTTGATTTGAGCTTTAGAACTGCCAGGAGCCAGGCTGAGTATGCAATGAAAACGCTTGATAGTATTGTTGCTTGGAAATAAGTTTGGTCACAATCATCAAAACGTTTGAAAGCACCCATGCCATGCTGCTGCGATGCCTTGAAATTTGCTCAAGACGTTTCCTGTAAAACGAGGCAGGCGAGATTCAGATTACTTTGATAGAGCAGTTTAAGTCACATGAGTGGTGATGAGCTATTGTCGGAATTGAGGTCGTGCTAATGACCGAAATGCCGAAGGGTATTGTGGATGAAACTTGCTTGCTGCGTCTGTTGAGAGTTGAGCGAGCAATTAATTCTGCAGTGAAGTGTTGCAATAGACCAGTATTAATTTTGCATATTCCTGTGAAACTATTGTGACGTAGCAAGCTACGTCGTTTGCCCAACCCGTGCATTTTATGTTGTTCTGCTGGTATTTGAGTATTATCTGAAAACGATTGTTTTATATTCAAAACCACTTTTCACGCCATGTGATGTACCTTTCCCAAGCTTTTTTACGTGGTGAAGGGTAATAAATGGTTTCGCTAAAAATGCCGTGAAATGGTGTAAGTTCATGTCCATGCTCGCTCTGCTTAGAACTACATCACGGTTAGAAGTAAAAAAACGAATGTTTGAAATAATGTAAAGTATTTTGTAAATTTATGAGTTCTTTCGGATCTTATTTCGAGATGTCTGCAAGGAAAGGTGGTCTAGTACCAGTCTCGTGATAACAAAATTACATCTTCCATTTTCTAACACTTTAGTTATTTGGTTTTGGTTCATTGAGTTAAAGTGCCTGGTCTGTTTCCAAAGCTTTTAGAAACAAACCCCGTTTCTTTGTAAGATCCAGGCCCATTTCGCACTCAGTAAAATAGCGGTACGTGAATGTGTGACGCTTAACGTTATGTATCAATTGCACGGATTTAACAAATTGACTTTGATCTTTTTGACATTTATTTGGCTTAAAGTGACGCTGTGCTTCCTTTCCTCAAGTGAATGCAGTAGTTTTTGAGAAGTCGAAATGGCGCGTGTTTGTAGCGTTATTTACTTGACCGCAGAAACGCTGAGCTTAAGCGAACGATGTGCAGGAGAGGTTCGCAGTGAGAGTGAGAGATTAAGAGGAGAGAGAGTCCCGAGGGAATTTTGTTTGTTACGTATTTAGTTCCACGTTGGCGTCTCCAGGGAATTGCGAAGAACAAGACCGGGCGACAGCGAAAGCGTGCGACGGTGACTCCCCAAAATTAGTGAGAAATATAAGCACTGGTTGTTTTCGTGCGAGTACAGTTCGCCTCTATCTTCTACACGTCTGCGTGACCTCTGACCTGTATCTGCTCGTCGAAGCTCAAGAGTTCTGTTCTTATTGCCTCTTTAGCAGCTTCATTAACTTTTGTGGTCGGATGTGAAGAACAAGTAGTTCCTTTGCTTCACGAGTTGCTGGGTTTGGATCCAGCTCATGAGACCTGGTGGTTGATCCGTTCGTGGCATTAATTTTCGGGTCGATGGCAGGAGGTTCGGCCGCAGTCTTGGGCAAATTATGCGTCATTCGTCGTTTTTATGCAGAATATTATTGACTGCTTCAAGTCTCAGGGGAAATATTACGAAGGCGGGCAGAGAGCGCAAGTTTTGTGAAAAGCATTTTACAAAAAAATGAACGCATTTCTCAGTGAACTTTCTGCTTGAGTCCAGCCCCAGACTTCCCTTCGTCGCAACTGTTTGTCTGTAACCATCTCACTCTGTAATCATCTCACTCTCTCTCGGGAATTATGAAGAGTGATGTTCACGTTAAGATCAGACTTCGTATCAACGCAACGTGTTGTTTTAGTGACAGTGAATGTTTGTATTGCGAAAAGAACAAGAAACTTTTATCCGTTCAGTTGATTGAAAGGCCAAGTAGTTCAGCAGTTTGTCAGCAATATACACTTGTTCGAGAAGGCGTTTCGCTTCTTGTGTAATTAACTTGTTCTGACTGACTGTCAAGACGTATCAACTCGCTCTCATGTGCGCTTTGCAGTTGGGGATTAGTTTTTGTCTAAGGCCTTTTATCATGAGGTGTTAGTGTCAGGAAATATTTTGGAAATGGTTTTCGTAATCTTTGTCTTTCAACTTTCTGTTCCTCCCATGAATAACGCTGCGTTTTTTGATGCTGTGAACATTATAAGCATCAGTAGCAATCATGCTACTATAGCTTGAGGTCTATCCTCATAAAAGTTACTGACAAGCATGAAGTCGTCGCTGAGATCCTTGAAAGCATTTGGTAACGTCAGCTTGTTCATTGTCGTTAAGAATCGCCGCAGTCGTAGGTTTCGTTTTCCGGGATGTTTTTCGCATTAAAGTAAAGTAGGGAGAAGGTGGTGATAATCCTGCAGCGTCGTGTGTGTGCCACAAATACCCTGATGTGGTTCAGACGAGATTCAAGCTTCAATGTTGTCGAAGCCTCAGCTGAGTTGTTGATGGTCCGGAGCAACCAAACACTGGAAAGCTTCACTAACATGCTGTGCTTCGCGCTGCCCACCTTCAGGCAGTTGTTGCTCGAAACTCAGTACAATTTGATATCTCGGTAGCTTCTACAGTCCCTTGTTTTTATGATAAATATCATTGAAACAAACATCACTTGACTGTCGAAGAATATGTTAAGATGGTTCCATTTCAGGAGATGCGGTTAAACGGTGAAAGTCTGCATTTAAAGCCTCATCTAACAACGGTCGGGCGTTTTAACGCAACAATTTTTATAAAAAAAACTTGGCACTCAAGTTCGTAGTTGTTTCCAAAGAGGTTCGCTTGTAATTTTCCGCATATACAAGTGCACCATATAAAACATACAAATTGTTCTACGCTGAATAACGGCCGCAATTGAAGCTTCGTTTTGAAACGACTGCTCTCAGCTGACGCCTGCACGTCTGTTGCTATTTTGAATTGAACGTTTAACACTTCAACCAACGCTCCTTAATTTTTCTCTCTACGAAGAATACGTCATTTCCGGCTTTCATCCCTGCAATGGTCTGTTGCGTCACAGAGCAAGGGATTGTTGCATGAGTTCTCGCCCATGTCTGTTACTCGAAGGTTAGACGGTCGGAGCAGGATTTCTGTCTGTTGTTCAGCAGCGCAAATGAGGTGCTAAAGCGTCCAGGGTTTTATGAGAGAGTTGCGAACGTGCTTCTGCGGCGTTTTACACGGAGCGAATCGTTCCATTGTCTGCGTCAGCTCTGTTTGTTGCTGCACTTATCGAGATCGCTCCCTTGTGGGTTCAAGCGTTAAGTTCGGAGAAGATATTCGGGTTGTTTTTAGGGTTTAAACACAATTTCGTGATCTTTAAAACCACACGCTTTTACCCCATGTTCTTGCTGTTCTGTTGTTGAGTTGCTGGCCTTTTTCATTAGTGGTTCAAAATCAGCCTGGCCATGGTCAAAGTTGGGCCAGACTCCATTAAGTGAAAAAATTTTCCGGTGACTCATACTTTTAAAGATTGTGTTCAGCGACAGCGATTTTGCCATGTTCTGCTATACAGCAGAGCTTATGAGAGAAAGTAGGCCTTTTTTAATCTCGAAAACCAGAAGGTGGTTAATTCCGGATCTGATCCTGTTGCAGAAACAGCAACGCTTCAGCACCTGTTAACGTTTGTATCTAATTCCTGGTACACAAATCAATATCAAGCGGAAACAATAAACATATGCTTCAAATCACGTGATAGTACGCGGGGTAATTTTCAAATTGTTGGCTGATTCATAGTTAAGTCTTCGCCATTTGATTGTTTCGTGTGAGGTAGGCAGTATTTGTTTAGAAGCTTCCCAAGCTGTAGTTTGTATACAGTATAATCGGCATCCTTTCAGCAGCTGTCAAGTTTAATTTTGTATGGCTCTGATGTATGTAGTTCAGAATTTGGCCTGTGTTCGTAGTCAATGTGTTTGTTCGATGCTTCATTTGATGTCAAGAACGTTGCCCTGTAAATAAATCGACCAAACGCGGGACTTGTTTGTTTAGACTTTTAGGATCACGGTGCGAACTCTCTTGGTCGGTGGCGGATCCAGACCTGGCAGTTTTTTGAGGGGGAAATAGAAAAGGAGGTACCGAATAACAAATCTAAAAACTTTTTAACACTGCCGTAGCTAAATAATTTACTCACTCACTCCCCGACGAACCGATATCGTGGCTTGCCCACCTGTGGAGTGGAATGCAATACTTACCGTAAGTTTTCAGTGAAAAGCGAGTGAAGAGCAGAAAAATTTCTTCCGTTAATTACTGAACAAATTTGCAAGGGCTTCCTTACCCGTTGAAAGAACTTGCCCCGCCTGGGGTCGCCATTGCTTCTGATATTGTGAGTCAGTTTGTATTTGTAGATTTTGCAGTGGATAAAATTAAGTCAGAATTCTTGAAAAAAAATGAATAATTGAAGTGAATTTTTTCACGAAACAATTTCCTAATCACTTGTGCTGGTTCAAATTTAGTGTTTCAGGTGGTTGCTGTTCATGGACAGAGCTTCGCAGCAGTGATAGTTTAAACCACGTTTTGACGCCGCGGCCTCGCGCTCTAATGCACTCATCAAGTGTTTGACATAATGTTGAAATGCAGTGATGTGTTTAAAAACGTATCCATTCTATATTGAACAGGTGTTTGCCCGTCTGAGTCAACATGTTTAGTCCTGACTATTTTGAAAAACAGAGTGCATACGTTTACCACTTGCACGAGGCACTTGAGGTTGCTATCAATGCCTCTGACGAACTCTCCAGTGACCCAAACGCTCGACTGAAGATTTGCAAAGGCTGCCGGAAACCTCAACTCTTCTATGTTCCTCCCACCCCTGACTCGCCCCGCACGCCTGTTCGTCACTTACGGTTTGACAATAGCGATTCAAACATCACTTTGGATTCACCATTACGTCACAGCCACGATCATTCGGCCGTTGAGAATGGCACGTACGTCACAGCTGTGATGAACACGCTCCTCAACACTCGATCGCCGAACAATAGCCTTCGTGACGTCACAAACATGTCAGAAACGGATAGCGCTTCAGCGCCTCCTTCCGGCCGGAAGCAGTCCTTCCTGAAGCGTCGACCGTCGATGCGAGCTGAGGGGAGGAGGTCCAACGAACGGAAAATTCGACATCGCCAAAGTTTACGTTTCATATCTTGCGGCGGGCCGTCGACTGCCGACTGTGGTTCGGAGGCAGCGGAGGGGAGATGTCGAACAATTAAGGCGCGCGCTCATAGCAGCGGAGGACCCGGTTGTCGAACCGAAGCCTGTCAACTGACGACAGGTGGATGTGGAACAGGTGCTGAGAGGCCGCTGTCAGCAGCGGTGACGTCACAAACCAGCAGTCGCTCTGATATTTCGAACCAGTCTTCGGCGCCAGATCCTGCTGATGCATCACGTGATCCACGATGTGACAATGCACCTGACGCCAGGACGCTCATAACCGGCGATTTCCGGGCAGGTCAGGAAAAAACGGAAACGCGTAATGACGGTGCATCCGGCCAAGGCACTTACTACACCTTATCGCCGTTCTTGCTCGACGACGCAGCGAACAATGGCAAGCACGGCGGAAGGGGAGGAAATGTCGATGCTGCAGCGGAAGTGACGGACGCCGACGACTGTAGCGTCGTCAGCGAAGCATCCTCCTCCAGCAGTGGGAGGAACCCGGAATATTTCGCTGTTCTTAAAAAATCGCGACGTGGAGGTCGTCGTCGCCGCACTACGTCACACGGAGCGTCGTCCGATTGCCATGACAACGCTTCCGAGTGCGACGGAGTTTTGAAATCACGTGAGCAAGTTGAAGAAAACGACAGGTCGTCACTAGCAACAAAACGTCAGGTGATGAAAAATGTGAATTGCGGTAGAAATGATGGAAAACTCGGTGGAGAACAAATGAGAACTTCCATAGGTTCTCAAGCTGAGCTTGAAGAGTTACGGATGAGTGATTTGTCTCCTGAACCGGAACGTGCCGGATCTCAAGGTGATGACGACAGACGTCATCGCGAACCCCTCATCATCCACCCCTGCGAAAAAGCTAACGTGACGCAGGCAGCCAAGCTTTCTGTTGAAGCTCATCACCAGTTGAACAAACCACCTCAAGAATCAACTTCTTTGGATGCGAGTTCGGCAGATGAACCGTTGCAATCGACAAGGTCCTGTCAGGATCCAGGGCTCTTATCTTTCTCCAATGTCTTCGAAATCGGTGACGTCGGCGGTTACGAAGTAAATGATTCCTACAACGAAGACGATGATTTCCTGAGAGATGGATATTGCCGGTGCGATTATTGTAACCGGAACCACGACGACATCTTGACTTCCACACTAAGCAAGGAACGTTTGAAAGAAACGCAAGAAGATGTGAGACGGACCCCGACCGAGCACTGCAAACGTAACACGCAGAGAACTGACTCTCCATTGCGACTTGAAGACCTTGAATCTCCGCCACCGACTCACCACAAACAGGAGTTTAAAGACAGTCCAGAGTACCAAGCAATTGTCGAGTTGTTCTGCCAGTGCAGCTGTCAATCAGTGTTCGAAAGCGAGGTACTGACTACGAAAGTGCACTACTAGTAAAGTTTTAACATCTGGTCGGATTGTCGGCCTCAGCCTTGGAGCAGGACCCTCGTTTACTGCTCGAGTTGAAACATTTTATTTTAAATTGATCAACTGTGTAATGAGTGCAGTTTCCGAGATGTGGGTATTTTGTTAGGAAGCTTACTCTCACATAAGTTAAAGCTGTGTTGCTTTATTTAGAATCCTCATATCTGAAGGTTTTTGGGGGTCAAGTCTCTCGATATGGTTGAGTGCGCTGCTGATCACGTGACAGGAGCGTTAACTCTTCCTGTTACAAACCATACAACGGGGGTTGGATTCCTGAATTCTTATCCGGCAAGATGCGAAACGTAACAGCAGCGTTTTGATGATTAAATGTTATTTTCACACAGACTTTGCAGCAGGACATTGAGAAGCACAGCACGGGTGTAGCTTCGGTTCTCAATCTGTGTGAAGTCCTACTTCATGATGGCGACGCATGTTCGAACGAAAAAGAACGAAAATCGATCGAGGAAGCGACCAAAAGTTTGGACAGAAGATGGCGCAATATTTGCGCGCTTTCAATGGAGCGGCGATTGAAGTGAGCTTTGACGCTGTTTTGTTTTCTCTACTTCTAAGGTTAACATCTTCTTTGGTTGTTGCTGTGGCACCATGCCAGTGTTACTTCTGTGTTTCTGAATGGTAGTATTTTATAAGCGTTGTGTTTTTTAGATGTTGTGTTTCTCTCAAGAAATGGCCGATATATGACACTTCTACTGCAGTCACCGGGATGTTACTTCAGACAGCAATTGCCGTGCATTTGTAATATGCCGCACAACATTAAAAAAAATCTGCTATTCACTAAATTTTGAAGAATCGTTAAGAAAGTGTGTAGGTTACCTTAACTTGAAATGCGATTGTGCCGTCACAATGCATGGAAACTGTTTCCTTTCTCGGGTGTTGAGTGTTGAGATAATATTGTCTGGTCGTCACGCTGAAAAAGCGAAAAACGCAGATAGTGTTGGAATTCGTTTAAGCGTGCTGTATTTGCACCTTGGATAAATGCTGGAATTGATAAAAATGTACAGAATCGAAGATACGCAGCGCCTCTGGCAGAAGTTCTTGGCTGACTTTGCGAGGTTTGGGGAGTGGCTGTACGATTGTGAGTTCACAGTGAGCCAACCGAACACTCAGTTTGTTACGTATCAGGACGCCAGAGAAGAGCTGAGGAACTACGAGGTGTGTCTTGCATTCGCACTTGGTTTTGCTCTCGTGTTGGTGTCTGTTGCGCAGGCTCCGGTTTAATGACTAATCATGAAATACAGTAAAAGACTGGGTGAGCTCGGACGCACAATGACATCATAGAAGGTATTGTTGTAGGAAATAATACTCTTGACAGGCGTGGTTTGGTTCACAGACTGGAACTACTCCTGTGTTAAACTATTTGTTCGAATTTTCAACAATCAAGTGACCAGGCTTCGACTTTATGACAGGCCTGCAGCCAGGTTTAAAGGTTGAGAAGGAAAAATACGTTTTTAGGGGGGCAAGATTTTTGTTTTAATGTTTAAAACAAAGTTTTATGGGCACAACAAAATTTGGGGACACAAATGTTGGGGGCATGGCCCCTGAGTTCCTCCCGTGGCCACCGGCCTGCTTTATGAACGCCAGTTGCGAAATTAAGTTCTTTTTGCAATTTTGTTAATTTGTTTCTTTACCTCCCAGGCATTCCAACGTAAACTCCACGAGGGCCTAACGCAACTGGAATTGATTAACAAGCAATACAGGAAGCTGGCGAGAGAGAACAGGACGGACACCAGCAACAAGTTGAAGCAACTGGTGGGTTTCGTACGGACGATGTGCAGAATGTGGTGTGACAGCGAAACATGCTCTCCTGCGATAAGATTTTTATTTCGATTCGAAATTCCAGCCGACATTTAAACTCAATACGATGTTTGGCTACTCTAGTAGTTTGCTGCTCGAATTTGTTTCCTTGTTTTTGTCGTTTTGTTGTACTTGCGCAAAATCTTCGCAGGTTTTGGCCGTTTTCATTTCTATTCACTTCAATCCCAGGTCCACGACAGCAACACGCGTTGGGATGAGTTGTCGCGGCGAGTCACGTGGATTCTGCGCCGACTCAAGCACGCCATCGAGCGACGAGAATCGTTCGAGGCTCAGCGTGAATCGTTGTTAGTTTGGCTGACCGAGACAGACTTGCATTTGACCAACCTCGAGCATTTCAGCCCCAACTCTGATCGACAACACAAAACGGACCAAGCCAAGGTGAGCGTTTCCTGTCTATTGGACTGATAAGCTGCTGCATTAGAACGCCTGGTGTTGCACATATTCTTGCTTGTCTAGTAAAATTGAAAGACACAATTTTTTTAATCTAAAGTGGGGGTTAGCATTTTAGTTTGTGAATCCGTAACATTGTTGTTATAAAGAGCTTAGTAGTAGGACGCATTGCATGTGAGGAAGAGACAACCAAAGACATTGTTCAGGTTTTGAAGCTTTCAGTTGAATCTTTCAGTTAACTGCATCGGTTTCCTTTCTTAAGCTCAAGTTTGTTAAGAGGTGAAATGAAAGTGGAGCTGCTGCAACTAACAACTAGCGCATGTTTGCTGCAACTAAGCAATGGCAGTGAAGTACCTTGAGTCAAAGTAGATTCTGACGAAAATTGGAAAGCGCTGCCTCCAATGATTAGATGTGTTTTTTCCTTGTTTTGACTAAACCAGGACAAGCTTGTTTAGTTTTTATATTTTAATTTTTCTTGAATTTAAACACGTAGCTTTTCGTTAATTTTTGTTATAGACCAGTTTGTTACTTACACGCGTCCGGCCCAGCATTAAGTTTTTAGTCCACCAGCTGTGGAAGTGACTGACACCCACGGCAGAGATGTCTTTTACAGCTGCCACTCGAAGCTGCGAAGCAAATTCCAACATTGCATTGTTATGAGAAGCTCGAGCACCGCCATGTTAATCCTTTCCTTCCCTCCCACCACCACCACCACCACCTCACCGACCCAAGCGCACGTAGTTATAAAGTTTTGCATGTTTAAAACTTTTATCGCCTCAAGGCATTATGCAGAACTCGTCAAGCACTGCTATCGAACGCACTGCCGCATTGTAACTGCATTAAGAAAGCATTAACCTTAATTGATACGAGAGATGTGTTTTCTGGACAGTGCATTCACTTTGCGTCTATCGCAGGTTTGAATTCCGAGACAGTCGATTCTGTTCATCAGTCACACAGTGATAGGAAGAATTAGGTGTTGAATAGATCAAACTAAATAGCAAACTAGTCTGCTCATCGTTTGCAACACTGACTTTGCTGTTAGGAAAAAAGCGCTTGAATCACGTTTACCCGAGTGATGTGTTCAGCAACTTGAATCCCAGTGTTCCGATCAGATAATGGCCTTTGTTGCGCGTTTCTCTGTTCTCGTACCAAGACAGAAAAGCTCAATTGCAAATGAAGTCAGTGATTTGTTATAGCATTAGGCACACGTGCACTTATCCGTTCCTGCTGATCAGGTGGAATCCTTTGCATGTGGTTGTACATGGCGCTAATTTCCGTCAGACAGCCCTGATGTCCCAAGCACTACCATGTGCTGATTAACCTGCAAGGACAGCCAGAAAGCAGCAGCTGAAACTTGTGATAGAAGCAACTGTTACTGTATCCGTTAAATTCTATTCTGAGCAGGCAAACCTGATACATACACAATTACTTTTGCAAGATTGCACGGAGTTTCATTCCATCCTCGTAACCTGGGTTGACCAACCGCGTGTGCTGAAGCAGTTAGTCGCGAGGTCTCTTTGTAACGCGATACAATGAAGACAAAACAGCGCGTCGCACGTGTTTATGACGTGTTTGTTGTAAGTTAAGTACCCCTGTAATTGGATTGAACCGCGGCATGTGAGCATCGCTCGCTGGCAGTGCTTGAGGTACGATTTGCACACACGAGCGTATTACGCGTGACTACTTTGCGTTGCTTTGCACTAAAGTGCACTGTGTTATCCTTTCAGCTGATTCAAATGGCTCGCTAGTCGTTGATCGAAAAGTGTTCAAATAACTGTTGTGCTGTTCAGACCAGACCTTCTTTTCCTTTCATGGTGTCGGTTATTTATAAAATCGCGGTCGTTTCCAGACACAGGTTCCAGCAATCAGTTTGCTGTCGCGTCAATTGACTACTTGCTTGCTGTATGTACTTTATGGGCGGCTGCATGTTTACTTTGCGCGTAGCTAAGGCAGGTGTTGGTGCATCCCTCGCTATAGTCATCGTACTTTGCACAACTGTTATCGGGTTCAGCTACAGACGCAGAGGTTGGGATCGGTTGATAGCGAGCAGCAGTGTCGAGCAAACCGGTGTCGCAGTTGATTAATATCAGACTCGAACCACACTTTGCTAAACAAGGTGGACGTGTCAGTTCACAAGTCACGTGCAGATTTTTTTCAGTCAGTTGGTGTTTTGCTGATATTTCCATACGAATAACGCAAACACTTTAAAGACTAGGAAGTGTTGCAATTGTAATTTTCAGCTTTTTGTAAAATCCCTAAATCCGTTCGTGCTGGTTGTTAAGTAATGTGTTTGGAAAAAGATATGTACAATCAAAACATTTTTCTTTTGATTTCAATTTCGTGATGTTGTTGTGTTTGCGACAAACAGACACAGCGAATATCATCTGTCACAATCAAAATCCTGTTCAATCAAGAGACGAAACTGTCTATCTTTGACTAAGCTGCTGTATTTGCAGCAGAAAATATCTCATCAATTAGCTTTCCTTTTGCGCGACGACATTTCGCAGCATGGTGAAGTCGCAGAATCTTGCAACAAGCCAGTGGGAAAATACGGTTGTTTTGCAGGATACGCAGGAACTCTCGCGGCTTCTTTCCTAATTTTATGCTTGGCGACGTCACTGTTGACCTTGCAATTGACCTCGGTCGCCATGTCTGCCGCTTTCCCGGGTCTCCATGTTTGTAGATGGTGGTGACTGCGAGAAAGCTAATTTTAGATTCGGGAGCAAAATCTTGTTTTTCTGCAGGTTTTGGTCTTGCTTGCAATCAAGTACTTGGCTATGAACAACATGTAGCTTTCCAAAGCTCAGCGCGTGCAGCCATGATGATATAAAGTTTGAAAACTGCCAGACTTCCATCGTTCGATATTACGTTTTGTTTTGTTGACTGTAAAACCGTTCAGCTTGACTTACGCAGCTTTCAATGTTTGACTGGGAATGGGAACGTTTGCGTCTCTGAACCTGCAATGCGACGTTTGTCATAGAAGTGTAGGCCGCTCTATCTAACGTAGCGCATTTATTCACGGTCTCCTACAGACAGAGTACATGAAGGAAGGCGGTTGGTTTGCGACTTATACGAGAGTGGAGTGCAAGGCATATCCTGATCGTTAGCCGGGCGCGTATTTAAACAATAGCAGTTCGACATAAAGCTTGCTGGCGTGAGGTGTGTCAGCCGATAACTAAAGGCCTTTCTTTGGATAAGCGGCGCTTTCGTACAATGGTGTGACTCGTGAGTTACTTAACAGTAGTGTGTACAGTGATTTTGTCAGCAACGTTAAGATGCGTCGAAATGATGACGAAATAGATCAGCGACTTAAGAGTACTAGTTGAAAGTGGGAGTTGACTCGGATCGAAGTTGGTGGCAGCTGGTGGTGAAACCTGAACTCGATGAATTCTTTTAACTTCATTAATAATCAACAGGGTACAAAGTGGTTAGGTCTGGTAGTAACCGAATAGACAGTTGTAGTAATCATGAACTTCTTGCTTGTCCGAGAGGAGATTGAGACCAAACTACTTCTTATCAGGGTGAGTTCTTTGCAAGGCAATGTTTGAGCTTTGATAGAGTGCTCTCCTTAGTGTCTTTCAAACTGGTCTGGTCCGCAGCACACAGCACACTCGTCCGCAACACACAACACACCGATGTGTTGCCGCAGGCCGCCAATTAACTGTATGTCGAAATTAAAATGATGTTACTTGCTGAATTGTTGAACTCTCGACGCTCCAGAGCTCAACAAAGTGCGCTTGCTCAAAGGACACCTTTGGGAACAACGCAAAGCAACTCTTAATGTTAAATCGAAATCAAACAAGATTTTATGCCTGTTTTTGTCAAACAAAATTCATACGTAAAGGAACATAGTGCGTAGGTAGTTGGACAACGGATACGAAGCAGTCGGGCATTATTTTATGATCTGTTTTTCTTGATCTTCAGATTTTCATTTCGATTTTTTTCATCAAACAAAATGTCGTTCTTCTTGCAGATGATACTTTCACGAATCGAGGAGAGGATCCCGGTCTTGCAGGAAATGGAAGAGAAGGGGATGATGTTGATTGAAAAGAGCGCAGATCACGATTGCGTCGTTGTAGAGGAGGAACTCAAAGATTTTCATCATTACTGCAAGGAAGTCGTTTCAAGACTAGATCGCTACTACAGACGCCTACTCAGCGTTTTGGTGAGAAGGCATTGTTCTTTTGGAATACCTTGACTACTGTAAACAAACATAATTCAACTGTCGTTTGTATGAGCGTTGAAGTCTACAGCGACCGGTGATGAGAGGCCTCTGTGGGATGTGGCCACATACCGCACGTGCCAGTAAATACACATGTAGCAGAGATGAGTGGAGTGTCATATTTTGCGATCCAGATCCAGTCCTTATTTTTTACAACTCAGTCCAAGCTTAAATAATTTAAAATCCAAGTCCAAATGAAGTACAAAAAAAGAACGAAATACGGCTTTTCGACAACATAAATCACGCAATTTTCCATTAACTTAGTCCAAATCCGGTCCTGATTCTAAATCCATGAACCAATTTACGTCCGGATCCAAATTTCAATCCGGTAAAATTTGTCGTAGTCCGGGTCCAGTCCAATGCTCATCTCTGGTATGTAGAACCTAAGTATTTTCCAACTTGAAAAAAAATATAAAAGAACAATTGTAGCAGTATTACAACAAAGATCATGTGGTCTCATTACGTTCTTACAATTGTAAGTGATAAGTTTCAAAGTTTGTTCAGATTGCCTGTTGTGAAAGGGTGGATGCACTTTAGCGGTGTTCAGCAATCTAGACCATGCAAAGCGTGTGACGTTGACCAGATTGAAAAACAAATACAAACATCCACTTTGATCAAAGCGGTTGTTGCATAACTCAGATCAGCGATCGTCACCTTGCTGCCATTGAAGTTGAGATCATATATCTGCGCATTCATGTTAAAGTGTGTTGTATGTTGTGTTCAGGACGAAAGCCGACCAAGCAGCTGTGAACCGCTGTCGCTTCTTGAGGGCAGCGACATAAACGACCTGTCCTGGTGGAGTGCGTCATGCCTTGCTCAGTCATGCGAAGCGAGCCAGTTCTTGCCGCTTGAGGGCAGCAGCAACCTGCTGGTGACCCCAACTGATGGGAGGTCTTTGGCGGGAACGTTCAGAGGAGGAAGGATGAGTGGGAGGTAGGGCTCTTTCACTGACATCTCTTTGATCAATCTTATATTGTAGTCATACATTCCAGTTTCCACAGCCGTGAATGCAGATGCATTATTATTATCCATGGCTGGTTATCCAAATTGAAAATCAATTTCATTTTTTAGGCAAATCATTGTTTTCATTTGTGTATTAGGTTGCACATGTTTTTACGGAGTTCCTCTTCCATCTCCCAACTCGTGTAATGTTGGTGTTGCTCACTCCACACCGTTCGTAAGCGCTTGAGGATTCGGTTTGCACTGGTGTATATGAGTGTCAACTGTTTATTTGTAGAACAACACCTCACAGTGTTGGATCGTTAGAGTGGGATCACTACGACATCAGCCAATCAGAAATTGAAACCGAAGTTGGCGATTGTGACATCACTGATGACGAGTCGATAGGAGGTTCGCTTTTGTGAATTGCGTGACAATAGACATTGTTACGTAATAGAAAAGTTTCATTCCATGTCGTTATTTTGTGTTACTTTGTAGTCAGTTTGTCTGTGAATGTAAAGTTAATGATTCTTTACAACACAATAGTTGAAAAACTCTTCGTCGAAAGACCCCAGCCAGTTGATGATGTGGAAATGTTTTAACTTGATGTGATGATAATTGTTCCAGACATTCCGCCATTCGATGAACACAACGGTCTGTTATCACGTGATCAGCTGAATGACGATGTTGATGGAATGAAACTGCTGAGAAAACCAGTAAGTATGCTGCAAGTGTTTGGAGTTGTTGATGTTTTCCTGCTCTTTAGTATGTTTTGTTTCTTTTTAGAAATCACCGACAAGGTCAGAAAGAGACACAAAACGGGGGTTCCCCCACAGCCCCAGAGGTTAGTACCTAGTGTTTTGAAAATACCTGCTTTGCACTGAAGAGGGGAATCACCTTGGTTGTTGTTCTCATATCAGACACTTCGCCTCTTATCTCCCCAAAGAAGACAAAGAAAGAATCTGGAAGCGTGTTGAAGAGTGGGAATCATCAGCTGGACCATGATCTGGATGCGATTCTGGCCTGGTTGGACTCCTCCCCGACCTCCCTCGGGTCATGGGCGGATGATACGTCGCTCGGCGGGATTGAGCTGAATGCTAAAAATCTAAAAGCAAGTTGTATTTGTTTTACGCGTGAAACTATATCTGCGCAATGTAATGACTGCATACTAACCTATCTTGTTTTCATTCCAGTCCTTGAGAAAGGAAATTGAAAGTCGTAAACCCATTGTTTTGTCAATAAACCTCGTCGCGCCTGGAGGAGCGCAGAACGTTGATGATGATGATGATGACGATGACGTCACAAAGACGATCGCGAAGAAAATAAAACGAATGAAGGATGGATGGGAAAATGTCAACACTGTTGCTAACCAAAAAAGGGAAGAATTGCAAAAAGCTTTGGTTTCTTCACCAGTAAGTAAACTTTGTAGGGGCTTGAGTTAAGGGGGCAACTATTTCTGTTCCTTATCCATCGTGAAATTATTTGGTAGAAAGAGAACGTGATAGGTCATCGCTTATTGCCTAGCGCGGGTATTATATAATTCATCTTTTTGTTTGAAGGAATTTCGTAGCACTGTGCAACGAGTCAACCAACGGCTGGCAGCACAAGACAGACAGAGGACGGACTTGTCGAAACTCGTCAGGAATGAGAATTCCCCTGTTTCGATACCACTGAGCTCAATGAGGCGAGCGCACAAGTCTTTGGTGCAGATGAGAGTGGATGCCTTGGAAGAAAGAGCGAAGGTTGGTTGTTACGTCATAAATGAGTGCATTGTGTTGCTTGGCATTTCACAAGTTACACCCCCGACAATTTGCTTTTGAGAGAGAAGCGGAGTTTTTTCCCAATAGAATTAAAACCCCGATTCCAAACGTATGTGTAAGCATTACATTGTGTTAATAGTCCAGGAGCTGAACAGCAAAAAATTACGATTGAAGCACATGCTATATATGCATAAAGTTCGCCTGTTTAGATGAAGAGTTGTAGTTTTGCACTATTACAGATATCTTGGGCAAAACATGAGGATGTGTTGGTCATAATTGCCCTGAACTACTGCGGTCGATATATTGCAGTGAATCTCGTTTCGCAGATTCGTGTGTTTTTTTATCTGTCAACTCAGTTTTGTTCTTGTTGCGTTTTGAAAGATTGCTTCCCTTCAAGAACTGTTCAACCAACTTTTGGCCGATGCTCGATACCGAAGTACATACATTCCTCCGGTAGCGGGCGCTCCTGAGGCATCTGAGAAATTAAATGATCTCGGCAGCCGCTTGAAGTCGCTGTTGGAGCAACTGAGCGACGACTTGCTGGTCGCGGAGACAGCTCTGAAAGAAGAGAGGAAAAAAATGGTGAGGATGTTATTTTGGAATATATCTTGAGCATGGGAGCTGCACAAAAACCATGCTTTCACAAAAATTGAAAATGACCTTAAAGCATGAAATGACATCGAGTCTTAACGATGTTAGCTAGCGGTTCTACTGTAAATTTTCAGCATTCCAATCCACGTCTTCTGAACAAGAAATACTTTTGTTGGATAAAGTATCCGATTGTTTCACTAAGCACAGTAATATCAAAGTTGGGATGTTAAGCATAACGAAGCGATGTTTTTCAGTAATGCGCTTTTGAATTATTCTCCACTGGTTCATCCACCAGTTCGAAACTGTCTAAGCTTGAAGGACGTGAGGCAGTTCGAGTCTCCGCTGTTCAAACGTGTCTCACTCTCGGCTCGCCGCTTTTCCCAACGCCCACGGTGCTTTGTGACGTCACAGTAGCTTCAACCGAGGCAACAGAAACCGTCACGTGACCAGTTGTCTGAAAATCAACGTCTTCGCTGATTTCGCGCGCTCGCCAGCGACGTGTTGACTCACTTTGTTACGTCGAGCTAAATCACTGGAGCGGAACTAACGCTCATCGATCAAAGTGCGCTGCGAAGAAATCCATTCTTTGTCGCTTTGTCTCGCTGCGCTGGAAGTTGCGCCTCGAGCAGAAATGCTGCGAGGCTGTGTGGTTGAGGCTCGTATTGTGCAAACAGGAAATGAGTTTTAGTTGTATTGCTAGCGCTGCCTTAGTAGTGTCGTTAAATTGTTGCTGGTGTTCAGTGTGTTCAAGTATAAGCAAGCGTGTGTTATTTGATTTGACGGTGAATTCGTGTGTGTTGCAGAGAGATAGAGACTGTGGAAGCTCAAACTCTGAAACTGATTCTGTGGCGAGCGAAGTTTCTTTGCACTCAACAACGTCGCTTAAGTTGAGGATGATGCAACGAAAGGTGAATATCTTCCTTCGTTTGACAGTTGCCACTGAGCAGAGTGAAGTTAGGATTTGTTGTGGCTTGACACGATTTTGCTTGAGTCTTGTAGCACAAATTGGAGTTAAATAAGTTGTTGACCTGCTGTGCTAGTTATAAAAGTGGTTGTTGTGTTAGTTTGCAGTTTTGTTTCACGTAGATATTTTTACTAACTGTTGGATTTTTTTGTTTTTTTCCTACCTTTCCTTTCCTTGCTCTACTTATCTTCCGCACGTCTTCTCTCACTTCATAGGTGGAAACAGAAGGAGAAAGGTTAGTCCTCTCGTGGATTTCCAGCCTGCAACGGATCATTGCCTTCGTCTTTTATGTTGTCATAATGCCTGATTGTGCAAGTGTCTGTGTGTTTGTTGTTTATGCATCAGCGCTCGGAGGCGTGACAATGGCCAGTGACGCATGCGGTAGGAAACAGAGGAAGCGTTTATTCCGTTGTTGCGTAACAAATCGCTGGGTACTTTTGCAAATGCATGCCCTTGCATGGTTCTGTTCGGCAATGAAGGTGAAAGCCCGCACATGGTGGGGGGCTGCTATATTTTCAGATGTAGAAGGGTCAAGCTGCAACTTGTAAGTTCTTATGATGAGTATTGATCAACTTTTTGTGCAAACTTAAGGAACTAAAAGCAGTCACCACATATTCCCGCCTAGTCCTAGTTTAAAATGAACACAAAAGCAAAAGAATTAGTCAAGCGGTTTGCTTCTGAACGTAGTCAAATATCCTAAAAATTTATGCCGAGATAATAAAAAACGCTGAGGGGTTGCAATTCATGTAGTTAAGTCGTTAATAGTGATGTTTTTCATCAATGTTGGTTTGTTTTCCTGTTGAAATAACTGAGAAGCTTTTAAAATCATATTAATTTCCTGCGTTAAAGTTAAAAAAACGCAACCGAAGCATTAATGAAAGAAATTGTTGGAAAGAAGCTGCGTCATTTGTTAAAGGCTGGAAGGCTGGCGGACACCTGGTTTTCCACACATCTAACACATGTTGCACCGTGATCATGGTGCAATTTAACTGCACCGCACTGTGAACCTTCTGCTCCAACTCGTAGCGGCGCAAGTTCACAAAACATTTAAACTGGACAACTACACGGTTTCCACGCGGTATTGAAAGTATTGAAAAAGTATTGAGTTATGAAATCGATTTTGAAGACCTTGAAAAAATATTGAATTTAACCAAAATGCAGATAAACTATTGAAAAAGCATGGAAACATCAAATTCAAACAGTTGTTTATTCAAATTTTGTTCTTTACCGCTGATAATAGTTGTGCAGATGTTTTTGCATTTGTGGTCCATGAATGCAATTTGGGAAAAGTGAAGATAAGTGATGATAATGTAGTTTTTAAATTTAGTGGAAAATAGCTTTTGAAAAAGTACGGGAACCCTGCAACCATTATCTGCTTGTCGTTAAGTTCGTACGTTTCACTGTAACGTTCGGCGAAACGGTGTGTTCGTCAATTGGCTTCTCATCATTTGTTCTGATCCCGCAGAAAGATTTTAAGCCGCGCTCAGCAATTCACCATATACAAGGAAAACAACAAAAGCATTGTTACGAAAGAAACCTCACATGATTTAGATGCGAAAGAAAAAAAACTGACGCCACTGGGGCCATAGAGTTCACGTTGGAGGTCGACCTCTGATCTATAACAATGGCAGAAACAACAACGCGAACAACTGATCTTAATCCTTGTGTTACATGTTATTTCTAATGTTCCTCCCAAAGCTTCTTCACTCGTGTCTAAGACGCGCTTACCCTGATACTTTGTAATGTCGGGCTCCGGTTTTACAGAAGTTTGACCTTTTGCGCCTGTGGGTCTGTGGCAATAATAAATATCACAAACATAGTTCAACCCAGGGATAGGCAATTAATTTGGTTCGGGGGCCACTTTGAGAAGACCTCGTATAGCGGAGGTCCGGACCATCTAATGGAAATTGAAGCAAGTTTCGGTTTGTAACCTCAGCACTGACATTTATTGTGATGAGCTGGAGGATATTTAAGATTTGAAGACTTTCCTGAACGCATCAGCGGTCCACGGAAAACGCTGTGGCTGGCCACGCGTGACGCACGGACTGCTATTTGTCCATCCCTGGTTTAACCGGTACTTCCCTGCGCACATAAAAAGCTGACTGATGTCACGCGGATGTCAAACTGTTATTGTGCGTACGTAAATTAAAAATCATTTCAGTGGGAAACGCCGTATTGTTTGCTGTACGTAGCAAGTGATGACATGTACATGCCACTGACCATACCACAGTGTAAAATACCCCGCTTAGATCGCCGCCGGCAAAGACGATCGCCGAGTGTCGATGGAAGCCCCTCCCACATGTACAGCAGCATGCGCGTTGTTCAAAATTAACTTCTCCACTGCGCCATCTAACGTATTAGGTTGCTCAAAATCACGAGATCAAAAATTTTCAAAGCCGGTTTGTGTAGAAACACGACAGTGGATTTTTAGGAGATTTGAACGATCAGATTTTTTATTTTGATAAGAACAACTGAACGTTAACAGGGGCGCACTGCTTCCTATGATATAAAGTGGACAACGTAATTTGTAAATGAAGGTTGAGCGCAAGTCTCATTTTCACCTCGTAAGATGATGACAAATACTTGTGGCCACCTCCATAGGTTCATCAGCTTTAATTGTAGGTTTACTGCAGCAGAGTCAGGTGGTAGCAAATGGGATATGCTTAGTAGCATTGCTTACGTTGTATCCGATATTTTTAGCAATTTGTCATCTTCCTTCTAGTGATGAGGCCAATGTGGTAAAGTAATGCACTAAACCGTATTAGTGGCCTTATTTCTGTAAAAGATAATTTTAGAAGTGCTGTGAAATTTACATTCGAACGCCAGTGCTCCGTTTTGTTTGCACCAAATACTGAAGTAACAAATACTCTCTCCCGCCCTTGTGTAGCTCGTTGCTATGGAGATCTGTGATTCTGAGCAAAAATAATGTAACCATAGTGATTTTTGTTCTTCCGATGTGAAAAAATATCAAGGGTTGTTTTAACTTCAAACACATCTTTGTCTCATTCGTGACGTCGGCAGGGGGGCTAAAAATGGGTCTGTGCCATTCTTGTCCCCACCCTGATAATGAAAGCGATTGTTTGTTCAGAGATAATGTTTGAAAATTGCACGTGACTGCTCTGTTGACTTGACATTGTTGCGTCACAAATGCAACGCGTCCATTCCGTGGTGGCTTGCATGGATGCAGTGAATGATGATCTTGTGCTGCTTTATTTCCTTCTGTTCTTTCTACTTCCATTGCAACGCTACTCATTCAGAACTAACTCCTCATTATTTTCTCGTTTCTTATTTTTTTTCAGATGTTGAACAGCTGACTATGATATAACGTTACCTTGTCGCAGACTTACAAATGCATGTTTTTTCCGCCAGTTTAAATGAAACCGAAGTAAACGCTGTTGCCATAACAACTGCAATTCTTTCTCAGCTTCGTCGAAATGACCGGAAGTGAACTGACGTCTTCCGCTACGACCGTCCAATCGCAAAGCAGCATCGCACTTTCAACCAATCAGCTAATTGTTACCAAGGAAACGCATGATCTTGCCGGAACAGAAAATCTGATTTCGAACGACGTTTATTTGACGGAAAGTGACGGCGAGTCTGGTTACGTAGAGTATGACGGCGATTACATTGCCGTACGTAAAGCCGTGACGTCAGCTCTTTTCAAAGCTGAACAGCGTGACGTTGTCTTCGCCCACACGTCATCAAAAAGTCCCTTCGGGTACTTTTGCCGCGCACTGATGGCCGCGATTCCCTTTTACGTGTTATTCTTTTTACTTTGGCTGGTTCCATTCTTTCTTCCTCTCATCTGCACAGACGAAGTGTCCGCTTGCTTGAAGAGGAACACTTTGCACTCCACCATCCACCCCCTCCTCACTTGGACCGATGGACCTCCTCCCACGTGACCATCTGATTGCGATACGGTGTCCATTGTGACGCCAGGGTATAATTGGAAAGTCCCAGATTGGTGATTGAGGAGTGAGGAAGTTCCCCCTCATGTCGCAAGCAGAGGGGGAGGGGTCGCTTGAAGTGACGGCGATGGTGCGTTGCAGAAGGGTCGGTGGGGAGGTTATTAAAAGCGATAGCTTGAACTAAAGCTTCCGAAATGAGTCCGACAAGTGCCAAGTCATCTTCCGTCCTGCTGATGAAACAAATGGGGGGTGGTGACGTAAGAACACTGTGAAAGCTGCATTTTTGTCGCACGTTTTTATAAAAATGTATTTTAATGCGTTGCGATCACGTGGTTTGAGATTGTCTCGTCGTAATAACTGTTCAAATATCGCAGAAGTGACAGAAATACTTTTTCACGAAACGATGCTAAAATGAAATTCGTACTTTTTGCATCATGTACATAGATGACAGTTTAGATTTTGTACCTCCGTCTTCAACTACATCACTGGCATCGTTTTATTGCTTGGAATTATTTCTATAATAAAGTTGCTGATACTTGATATGTTGTTGTATCTCTGTTCACTGCATTTGTGATACCGTAGTTCAAAGCAACGTTTTCACAGTAAAATTCTCAATGGGGCGCAAGAGGGAAGCAAAAAAAAGTCTCAATCGATTAGTTGAAATAAAGTTCGGGATGGGTTACTGTCTGGAGGTTTTTATGAAAGGAAATAGCTGGACACAGGCAGGTCTTCTAGTGAAGTTGTTAGGCTGAAGATATTTTTGTACCATTGCAATCCAAGCGTTGCGAAAGATTATTTTAAGCTTTGCTTCTGATTTCCCTCAGGTTGCTACCCATACCTTGTTGGGCGTGTCGGGACAATGTCCCGAGTGTCAAAGCATTGTGACGCAACGCACATGGCGACGTGTTGCCGCAGTCGCTTTTATCGAAGATCTCTGTTTTTTCCGAGAATATTTTATCTCATTTCGATGAACTGGTATGCAGCAAAAATCTTTGCCATGAGTGCAATCTGTGGCATGCTGTACTGGAAGGTCATAAATGGCGTCCTATCAACTTCGGTGATAGGTTAATAAAACTTGAAAAAAGTGCATGATAATAAGCCACACAACCTCATTCCGTCTTGCTAATTAGTCAAACATGTTGCGTAACAATTGCTGTCGAAACAACTTCCAGGATTTCTTGACATATCAACATTGCAAGTATGGTTGCTCCTCCAACATGAGGTCTTAGAAAACAAAACAGGAACTTTGAGGGACGTTACAGTTTGCACAGATCCAGGAAAAATGTATTAATCGAACTATGTATTTTGGATAGAACTATGTATAGTAGGCTATACTGTTCGTAATACTTTCACAGTAATATTGAGACTAAGCATAGTAAACATCAGAAAGTCGTTTTACAGAATCCACTCTAGGCGACCTACGAGAATTTCGCTTCTTACCACATCCTGCTGACCGAGTGTCAATAAAAATATGCGGGCAGCATTTCACTGATGGTGCTCGAGCAGTTGATATCCCCAGGCGCAGGCTGCTCTTTTACCTTTCTTCGTGGGGAGGAAACCCAGCAAAATTTTTTAAACTCAGATAGAGATGAAAGAAGCAAACGCATTGTAAAAGTTCCGGATTTATGCCGCACCCAAGCAACTACTCTCCACAGGCGAAACAAGCAAGTAATCTATCTGCAAATTTTTAATAGGAAATCGATTTCACGTAACACTACGCATCGTCAGTCCTTACATCTGCAAGCAATGCTAACAGGTGAAACGTTGAAAGGCTAAAACAAGGGCAGAGAAAGTAAGCCAGGTCAAGACTAAAGTGAATAAACCACACGACACCAACTGCCACAATCAAAAACCGGAAAAATATCTCTCAAATAATTGCGTTCACTAGAACTTCAAATTTAACTGACGCCAGTGTTGAGCAAAGCAACAGAAACAATACGCCTTATGATTCAGAGCGTCGGCAGAATGCGCAAGAAAAATTGTGATGTCAACCAAAGTCTAGTTCAGTGGTTCTCAAACTTTCATGGTTTGTGGCCCCCTTCCAAAGACTGCCAACACTTGTGGGCCCCTGCTGATCAATAGGGTTTTGCAATATCACAGCATAGCTTTTTAGCAATGGCCTCTGCTGGTGGCCCCCGGAGAAGCGCTCCATTAGTTGACAACATTAGTAGCACCCTGGTGGTGAAAAAGGGTAAAACACGTCAACGAACAGCGCAAAAGATAGCAAAATTATGTCACACGGGGAAGGATCATGTTGACAGGTTTTCGTGAGTATAGTTTCCAATCCAATAGAAAATTTTACGGAAGAATATTACAACATCATTGACAAATGTTTTTCATCTTTTTTATTGAAATGCTGCATTCAACAAGATTTTGATGATTAGCATCAATGGCAAAATTCCAAATGAGTTTTTATCTTTGACGACGCACCCTGAATAATATTTGGCGCTGCTTCTTGTGGAATAGAAAAGGCTTCGCTTAAAATGTCGCAGTGGAAAGAAACGCAGACATTTCAAAAACAAAGAGGTTTGTTTCTGCACTGAACTTTTTTGGATGGTTTTGAAATCTTGTGTAAGGAAAATGGTGTTCGTTTTTTTACAATTGCAAAACGTTTATGTAAATTGTTTGAATGAAGGGTACGTATCTATTCTTTGTCATCACTATGACGAAAAAGGCTGCTTGCTGTTTGGGGAGTTACATTGAAATAGTAGCCGTGAAAGCTAAATGTGTTGTTGGAGAAGGCCAATAGAAAAGGTTCAAATCATTTAGTAAGAAATTTAGTTCTATTTAATCCATAATGCCAGATGCATCAATACTGAAAATGCAGAAATTGTTCCNTAANAACTTGCTTTAAATTGTAGACAAATANTTTATTTTTGACATTGTTTCTCTGTCTAATATTGCAGTGTAGATGTACAGGATTTCTCTACGCAGAAAAAATGTTTTTCAAGATATGTTTTGTCTTTCTCGAGACAAACTTTCTAGATGTAACTTTCAGATGTTCAGTTTTCAAACGTAACTATATTCGTTTGTGCTTGCTTCATTTTTGTAAATTTGATTTTTTGACACCAGAAAATCCAAACGGATGTGAAAAGAATTTTGCGAAACGAGTGCTTGATGTACTTCAAGAAGTTTGCAAATGTATTGGTGTCTGGTTTGACATCCCTGTTATTACGACAAGGAAAACGGTGCTGCAAACGTAGTGTTGTGTGTATTCTTGTCTACGTTGAGTAGGCGTTGGAATGATGAGTGGAGATACTGCATCACACGGATACGGATATCACTCCTACGTAATGCTGCAAGGATATCTGTTCTGGGTGAAAAAAACTGAGTTATAATCAAGATATCAGCACAATTCTGTTACTCGTTTATTAGCACAAGCTGTTAACGTTTGATTTGTGATAATGATTCAACATAATTGATCACTAGAAAGGTTCAAACAAACATGAAACATGACCGTACTGAACACAGCATATAAGCTGATGTGTCACGTAACCACATCTGCAACCACATCTGGTAGCACATAAGCGACTGGCAGAATACATGCAGCATAAACTCACCAGCCTCTCGTAGAATTTAATACTAGTGAGCGATGGCACACGGTGCACAGGGTACACAGTAGAGGAGAACAAATCTTGGGTATCGATCGCGCTAAGGTCGTAATCACCATGAGATGTCGAGCAACACACAGAATATGATGTTCACGTGATATGTACAGTAATTGCGCAATATCCAACCTCCTTTGATATTAATCGACCCAGCTGTAACGATTTGGAGGTTTCCTTCGCTTCTGGTGGTTCTACGAATTTCAGTTTAAGGTTTGTTTAGACGGAGAACTCGGACAAAAAGCGGACGACATTCGAGAAGGCGAAACAGGATTAATTGAAGTGTCCCGGCGGTGCGGCATCTGTCGGCCACAGCGAACGCGGAACAGTGTCTGTTGGCGAACTCGAATGCGGCGCCAAACCTTTACACGCCACTGTGCTTTTTCTACTGTGCTTGCAGCGTATGTGTGCATACGACGGATTTGCTTAAACAAGATCAACACCCTTAACCGAATAATCTTGTTTATAGCTGTCATTGAACGTCTGCAGCTTGCACAAGCTCTAGTGCAGAAAACACACGCAGGAAGTACCATTCGGTTTGGCAAGCAACGCGTAAACTTAAAAAAAGCGCTTGCGCGGCGCCTCGTCCGCAAGGGGTGTCCAGCAAAGGGGGGGTGAATGCAAACATCGTTTAAAACCGTTTCCCGGTGAGTCACGGGCAGGTGTCGACTTTTCAAATTAATGGTATTGACTTCCAATTTGTTCTATTGCACCTTTCTACCAGTGCCAGATTAACAATAGTAGCAAATATAGCAATAGCTACGGGCCCCGCGCTTTTGGGGGCCCCGCGGTTCTTTGTGTTAAATTTGTTCTTAATTATATGCAAGAGTGGATATTACAATTTAGGTGTCCTCTCAGAAAGGGAGTCTAAATTTTACACATGCTATACAGAAAACTTTAATCGCTGAGAGCAAGTTAAACTTTTCATTTTGTCTGGGAATTTGCTTCTGCGTAAAATTCCATTTCACATTGAACAATGTTTGAAGTCTTTTGATTTTAGCTTGTTCTTTTCCTACACATTAAATTTCTTGAGTGATCCCTTTGGCACATTTGCACATAATATTGGCTTTATTTTGAAAAACATATGACTTGCTTCAGAATTTGTTAAATGTGGCTCTAGAGTGATTCAATAAACTCTTTAACAAAACAATGCAAAAACTATGTGCGAAACTCTCTCCTGTTTATATGTATAGAATTTTTCAGTCCAAGCAATCACTGTTTTGCTAAATTTGCCGTAAGCAATTAAGCAAAAATTTTCGATTGAATACTTTTACATCCGACTACTGTGATTTGAAAATTAACGTATTTTACAGTTATTTGCAATATCATGGGAGCACTCAAGCAACGAGGCGAAATTGCAGCAATTTCCAGATATTGCTTGATTGTGTTGTTATAAATGGTATTTAAAAAACTATTATTACATCACGTTGACATTTTCTATAAGTTGCATTACCTTTTTGGTACTTTTAAAATGATTTGGCTTGTGGCGCCAAACCTGGGGTTGTGCCCGCAGATCTGGGTTTTCAATGCCTTTCGGTGTTTCTGGGTTATTATTCTGAAGATCTGGGGCTTTTAGGATTTACCTGCGTAGCTATGATATAAGATAGGGTATAATTTATTATACTTTTTATTACTAGTCCCATCCTTCTTTTTTTATCAAGGTACCTTAGCCTGCAACATAACTGATGAACAAGTAAGTAACACCATATAAGATGTAAATATTAGCTATGGTGCAATGAGTTCAAGTTACAGAGATACTAATGAAGCAAGCCAATAGAAAACAGTGGTTGAAAGCTCCAGATATCAAAGGTTAGCTACAGAAGTACACTGGGAATAAAACCTTAATTATTGTAAATGCTGCCAGATCACCGCCAGAAATGCAAACAATTCCATGGTACTGCGATATAACAATTCCGACAGACACAAACGTTCGTTAGTAAAGTTGCAGTATATATTCACTCGCACGTTTTGTGACTTACTGATGCCCAGGAATGATAGATAGCAGAACGATTCACCAATTTTTGTGTCTTCCTGGGATTTTCTGTTCAAATCTGTTTTTCTTGGTGAGTCCATATGGGTTTTTCAAAAAATCTTATTGGCAGCCCTGGATTTAGCATCTGTTCACTAACCATTGGGTAATGTACTTGGAGTTTTCTTTTACAAATATGGGAAATGATTTACACATTTATTGCGTAAGGAAACTAGTTTCGTGTGTTACACATCTTCAGTCCTTATTCAAATAGATATTTGAATAAGGACTGAATAAGGACTGAATCCTTATTTGAATAAGGACTGAAGAT
>JGI24158J21664_10000810_pt1 | contig 31725 bp, 12 predicted proteins | sample Ectturendosymbi3_FD_21664 | JGI IMG/M metagenome (IMG submission 21664)
CTGGCGGCATTTCAAGTTTCTTCGTGTAGTTTTTGTGTCACTTCTGATCCTGTCCAACGCGTTTTTTCAGCGTGGACCTGTGTTTGTTTTGCTAATAAAAAACTTTTCCGACAGTCAACAAGTTACTTGTTTAAGGTTAGAGAAGTTTGAGAATAATTTTTGGATTTTTTGAAGGCCGCTTCTGCTCCGGAAACGTCCCAGTAGGCCTGGGTAATGGTGAGAATGTGATTTAGCCAAAATGTGTATGGTTATTAACCGTGTTTGTTAAAAAAAGTTACCTGAGCAGTTGGGTCTTCACTGCTGTGCAGTCAGTACACATCCGGATGAAGTCGTCCTTGAGCCTCCCCTAAAAAATCCTGGATCGTCCTATGACTTTGCCAGCAAAGAGATGAATGAGCGCAAAATCAAGCTACTGACATTAACAAGTCAGGAAACAACGGCGACCCACTTCCTAATGCACTTTTTTAAAGGATCAACTCGAGGTCCGCACTATTTTTTCACTGCAATAGAAATAGTCAAAGTGTTATCGATTTGAAATCTTCGATCAAAAATCACGTGAAGGATACTTTTTCTAGATTTGTCGTGCAATATGCCAGTAAAGGTATACGTTCATTCCATGAAAGGTGGGAAACTACGAACTAAATTAGTAAGTACTGTTGCTTGCACACGTTCGATTACTGGCATCAAACAGAAGAGGAGCGCGTTTTAAGCCACTTGGTAAAGATTGAAGTATCGACCATTTGTATGAATCAAAACCTGTTCTTCACCTTCGCTGCACTTCACAAAGATGATTTACATGACGTCCTTGCGTTCGCGTATTTTGCAACCATTTTAAAGCTAATTTTAACCCTTTGATAGATGGAAGTTGAATTAAAAAATCGATCATATAACTGCCTGAAAGCCAACAGACAACATCCTCACCTCAGTGCTAGCTGTAGAAGCATGCGTCATTGGTTAACACGCTTTTGACTTGACAACCATTTTGCTTACAGTTGCGCTTAACTGCTTTTGCTATATTTGTGAGTTCTTTCCTGAATAAACGAACTGACTTCCTCTATGAAAACATCTACTGACAGCAAAGCATTGCTGCTTTTTTGAAAAATCTCATTGATACAAGGCCGTTCCTAGAAATACCCAACGCGGGTTTTTATTGCAAGAAGGAAAAAACTTAAGGTACCTGTTACAAGTCTCGTGGAAGAGTATTTAGTGATGGAGTCTCTAGACCGATTTCGGTGTTTCGGTTTTGAAAGATGCAGGTCTTGGCCTCTTAACATTTGCCTCAAGACTTGCAATGCTTTCTTCAGACATGTCACTTTCCGAAATGTGTTTAGCTTTTGCAAAAAGGAGTATAAGCTGAAAGAAATAAACACGTAGAAGGCAAGGAGTCCCAGCTTCCCCAGCATAATTGCTTTTATTCGTTTCCTGTGCTATCAAATTTTCCTTTCTTCTCCTTGTTCTAAGCACGTGATTGCAGAAAAAGTACATAGTTTGCGCGCGCAGTTGCACTACCTAAAGTTGGTGTGCAAACAGTGAACTAGAAGGCTGATGGATATTGGATGCTGTTAAAAAGTAATAAAAAATGATGAAAAATGTGTATGTCTATTTTTGAAATAAACTTGCAAAAAATCTGAAGTAAATGCAGGAATATGACGGTGAACGCTCGTGTCCAGGGAGCACTACGGCAATTTCCTCAGTTATAATATTTGTGAATTTTATTCTTGACTCTGAACAGCTAGATAGATAAATACCTAATCGTTCATGGGAAGCAGGCTTAGTGCAAGTACCGTACAAAAATGCTACCGCAGTTGCATTTCATAGCGTATTGACATAAAAATCCAAACATTTTTCAATCGCGTTGAGAGACTCTGGCGTTTACATTATCAGTTGCAAACTTCAACCAGTCGCTCAAGAATTAGACAAGATTCACGTCTTTGTCTACATGCGAGCAAGTTTTGTGGACTTACTTCAGGAATCCGTGTCTTAGAGAAGGGGTCTCCAACTTACGGCCGGCAGGCCAAATCCGGTCCGCGAAGCTGTTTCATCCGGCCGCAAAGACATTTTGTCAATAGTAATAATAAATAAAACCGCATATTTACAAAAAATTGTTGATTTGGTAGAATGTAACATTTCCCGAAACAATCACGTTACGAAAGAAATCCCGCCGTCGAACTGTTGTGTCGTAGCTTATATGTGGCCTTCGGACTAAAAAGTTTGGAGACCCTGTCTTAGAGCGATTCGCTACTCTGCTTCGATTTAACGTGCGTTGGTGTACATCAGAAGCGTGTAAATATGAAAAGCGCAATCACAATGACGGCCACGATGCCTCGTTGCTCATCTGCAACATTGGCTGCAAAAATCATACTGCAGATCTTCCATTTATAGCGTCGAGAGTTTCACAAACGCTTTCGCAAGAAAGTTTTACGAAGAAACGGTAGCTTTCATTAAAAGTGGAAACTTGGAAATTTACTAAAAACAAACTTTTGAAACCTGTTAATCCAATGAAACCGGACTACTTTCTACTTGCCGGCATAAATAAGAATAGAATTATTCAGAAAAAGAAGTGCCAGAACAAGGACCATTTTATGGATGATGCTTTGGAAATAAGGGGATTATATATTTAAATATTGAGACTTGGTTCTTGTTTCCCCCCCTATCAAAATTTCTGGCTGCGCGCCTGCACTCGGATCACTTCTCGCATTTCGCATAACTGCATCCTGTCGCCACCGAATCAGAAATCAAACGTCATTTCCAACCAGATCATTAATATCGCCAACAAAAATCCAAGATCGTTACGATTACCAAACGTGATTTAAGTTTGGTTAGTGCAGAGTTCATACCGCAGGCGTAATCTTTCAACAACCATATTCATCAGAAGAAAAACAATAATCCCAATTGTTAAAATTTTGACGATCGGCAACACCTACAATTCGTGCTTAAAAACAAGGTTTTTGCATGAAACTACTACCGAAAGAGTTCCTTGATTGTTTCTTGCTAAAAATATTCGTGGTTCCATTATTTTGCATGTGCAAGTATACCGCACGTGCTTAGAAAAGAATGAATGTCCATATGTGCTACTGATCAAATAAGACACTTAAAAGAACAAAATAGGAGAGCAGTTATTGAAAAATGGATAATGAACTAATACATAATTTTTCGCAAGTTTTAGTTTTCCCAGACGTTTACGACAATTATTGTTTGTAAGATTCTAAGCGACGATACCAANGAAATTAAAAAAATNAGTAAGAGACAGTGAGATACAAAACTAACATTCACACCTAATCCAAAGCAATGCTGACAAAGATGGCAAATAATCTGCTGGATACAGCCATAGCACGAGATTCTGAACGTTGGTATGATTACGAAAAGTGAAGGTAGACTTAAATTTGCACGAGAGACGTTATTCAACCTCGAAAACATTGATGACGCAATGAAAGTTTCTGCGATCCTGTGGAGCACACCGGTAGGTGGCGATGAAAAATCCCAATCAAGCGTGACGATGTCAATGTTCCTGTCAACACTTACGCCGCTACGCTTGCTTTCGCTGTCGGAGCACGCCGCTCATCAGTTAAAACAAGCGCTGCTGCCTAGCTGAGAATTCAGGGAGTTGAGTGATGGACTCCAAAAGCTAATCGCAAGAAACTACGGCTTAAACAAACTATCGTCTAGCAGCTCGTAACTTGATGCAAACAATCAGACTGAAGTTTCAGCACCTTGAATGCAGCGGCTTTGTCACGAATCGCGAAAAAATCTTTGTGCTATTAAAGCCTGGGTGTAGACAATCTTGCAATGGTTTTCGTCTTCTGGATATTCGGTTTTCGGCTTCAAGTCCTTTTTTCTTTGGGTCGGTTAATTTCAAAGCTGGGGTTACGTTCTACACGTGGAGGCCAAATACTTTCCAGCATTTTTGGCGCCAGTAGTGGTGTACAACGTTGCATTTTTACCTAACGAAATTACGGATTGTGCAACTCGTTTTGCACTTTTCCTTGAAAATCCCTCATTGCATCATTGAAGCAAAGAGCAACAACGTCACATTCCAGTTTCAAACCTAACATCAAAGATTCATTGTACAAGTCACTTAACACTACTTGTATGTTTAAATTCGGTTCCTTAATCAGTAAAAGTAGGGTGGCTACGTATTGCCAACAACTGCATCATCGCGATAAGCTTCGTTTATTCTGGTATGGTCGACATATCGTCATTGTGAATACCATTTTGTAAGTTACTGCAGTGCAGAAGTTTAAAGCAGTTCAGTCAGGTAGAGGAATCTTTGAAAATATGGTCGGCAGAAAGTTGAATGAACATCGATGGCGTCGCACAATCAATCAACCATGATATAGGGCTAGGTAGTGCACCTAGATCGGAACCGGACTCCAGGGACCCCTACAAAATTCGTTCCACCGCCTCTATTTGAAAAGTAATTTGAAACATTTTGTAGATGTGCGACTTATAGAGATTTAGCAGAATGTTTGATGCTACAGCAAATTCATCATCAGAAATGTGTAGACAGGGCATCAAAGCAATGTTCAATATCTTGCATGCACAATTGCACGCGTTATGACAAAAACGAATTGCAATAACGTGTTTTTTCGTGGCGATCTGCAAGTTTCAACATCAAAGCTTTAAGTTTTCTAAAGCACAATATGCTATTGATCTGTTTCCTCAGTTAAATCTCAAAGCATTGCTTATTTCTAGTACCACGTATCATCGCCTTTTTATAGTCGTGCACGACATGGTTAGATATATGAATTTCCTACGGATTACATTGTTAGTTATGTCAACAAAATACAGGTAGTCAGATATTCCAAAACTAGGCATAATCTGACAAGATAACAAATGCAAAAAGATTTTGGGAATAATTTCCTTCTTACAATAAACAACTGCATATTCCAACGCAAGCCACTCGACAAATATATTGGTGTCCTCATTGGTAGAACCTTGATTAAATCACTTCAAAATAATATTTCAAAGCAAACGGTGGTTTCCACCCCCAATGCGGTTTACAAAATGAAATAAACTGGCGGGTCTTGCTTTCAGTGCAGTCCAGCATATTTGTTTACAGGCGTTCAAAGGTTTTCTTCCTGAATGGCAAGTTTTCCTGGTCCAGTCTAAATCAATCTTAAACTGGGCCACGATCTGCTTGGATAACTTAGCAGAGAAACAGAGCGGATGTTTCGCGAATATCAGAAGCCGCATTTCCTCATCGGTCACGATCACAACAAAACAGAAGATTCTTTGGTTGCTAATACTTCGTTTCTGTTTGTTGTTGAATTAGCGGTGTGATGGCCATCCACGCAGTCGAGAAGCAAAACACTTTCATCAAATGACATAGCCTTACGATATTTCGCCATTGTAGCTGGGTTCAGATAAACAGAAAAGCGAGCGAGAATGAATGCTCATCTTGCCTGGCAAAGACTGATTACAAAAATCGTGGTATTCAGCCGCCGTTTAAAAACTGCTTGGTTTTTCTCCGCATCACCTTTTTGTTAAACATTGTAACTTAATTTTTTTTAACGAACCGCTATGACCTGCATGACCAATCTCAAGTTTTTCGCCAATCGCGATGCTTTTCAAGGAAAAACGAACAACCGCTGATCCGCGAAACCAAATCTGACGGTCAAAGATTTCTTCAAAATAACGTCTCAGTTCGTCGCGAACAACACGAGGTTGTTTGGCAAGAGGATGCGAAGTACACATCTTCTGATGCTGCCACACCAACGTTTTTTAAAATTGCATCTGTCGAAAGGAGCCCTTCTGCAGCAATGAATCAGACAGTATGATGTTTACGGAGTTTATATTTCGCCGACCGAGCACACATCTTCAGTTCTTATTCGAAATTGAATTTTTTAAACTTAATTGAAATTGAGATCGAAATCATGGTATATCCAGATGTTTTTGCTCAGCGAAATCATTTTTAAGAGTATACTGTACATAATTCTGCCAATTGATAAACATGTTCTGCTCTCTTTTTTCAAACTGACGGAAATCTCGATTTTGACTGAGCTGCGTGGCGAACCAATTTATTCAGTTGGAAAAGCTATAAATTTCGAAAGGCACGACGTTACAATATAAACGGAACACAAATAATGCAAAAGGTACCATTCAGGAAAGCACTGTTTCCTTTTCTTCATGAAAATTTTATTTATTTGGGTGAGTGGCGCAACGGCCCAGCGTAATCGTGTGTTTTGTCATTTTTTATTCCTTGCAGAATCCTTGCTTTTTCTCTCAAGAGGTTGGCGGAGGCAGCAACCCATGAGGACTCGAAGCACCTCACGGTCACCAGAAATCCCAGATAGTTTTTGTGCTCCACACCAAGACAGGACCAAGCAAGATCGGAGATGTTGTCACGTCACGTGGTACTTTTTGACGAGCTCTGGGCCGATTCCCCTTGCGTGTGTAGCCAGCAGAACTTGCCTCGACAATCTCTCCTGCGGTATATTAAGGACACGTGGCCGAATCAACGTAATTGTGATATTGCTGTTCGGAGGAGGGGATTGACATTCAAGGCTTTACGAATTTCACAGCTGCGCACTTTGTCGCGAAGCGTCGCGCCGCAAACTCTTCGCAAAAATCCCATCTATGCCGCTTGCACGTAAGATCCCCCTCTTTCAGCCATTGCTCAAGATTCATCACAATAGGTGAGGATCGGAACAAAGACCGATTTGAAAACTGACAGCTTTGCGGTGTTTGACAGCTTCCGTTTTGTGACCACAGAGCGATAGAGCTCACGCGAACTGCTTTGCCACACCAGTCCATGTACCAATCTGTGTCTTTTACCATTCCCAAATCTATTTTAAAATTCAGTGCCAAACAACAAGCAAACCTTCTTAAAGATTGCTACTTACTGTTAAGTTTTTCATTCGACGAGTAATTTTATAATTTAAATTCGATTTGCATCACCTTTTGCTGACGAATATCTAAAAATATTGGAGAACGGAAAAGTTATAACGGTCCGAATCTGATTTCTGGCGCATCTTTATAAATATTAAAATGCTTTTGAAGCCTGAAGAAGCTGCAAACGCAGATGAATGTGAGAGTCTCAGATCTGAGCATTTGTTTTCAGCATCGAGCAAAAGGGAAAGGAGCGTTACGCACAAACAGTTAAAGCTATCAGTCTTTGCGAAGGTGTTTCTGTCAGCAGAAAAACTGAAAGTGCTATCATGAAAATGGCCCTGGTCCGGGTGAGAAAGTTATATCAGTAGTACACGAATACTGTTGAACGACTTTGCAATGCCTTATAGCAGCATGTCTCCCATATTCGATTGGGGCGCATGTCTTTTGCGACGGCAATCCGATTTTCAGGCGCACAATACAATCAACAAATCGAAACACGGCCCTCAAAACCGGGCTGTCCTGGGCATCCCCACAAAAGAATAAATTTTGTTTGGGTAATTTGATGGCAGCGCGGAGACCTAAGATTGCCATAGCAACCGCTTGATTTTTCTCAAAATGGAGTTGCGCAAATGCTTTCCAAGCCCTGTCAGCAGACGTAACTGAGCGTCAGTTCGCAACTGTGGCGTCATAGTGCCCTGTTTTGACGCAACAATTAATGGCCGAAGTCATCTGAACTAAAATGGCTTTGGAGAGGTTGTTGCGCATGACCAAAGAAAATTTTTCGCGGCATCGTTGCAGATAAGCTTACTGTATGAATATTCATATTTTTGCAAATCATTCACTTTATTGGCAGCTTGTTTGGCTCTTAGAAATCCACTTGCACTAGTCATTGCTCCAAAGCTATGCTGTTAAACAGTGTGTTGTCAGATTTTGCAGTAATACAGTTTTCGTCGTTTTGTCGGCAAAAACCTTGCCATATTTGACTTGGATTGCAAAAAACACAGCTGAACGCAACAGCTTTTCTCGCTGTACGCTTCAAAGCGAATGCTAACTTAATCGGTTACACTTTTACTTCAAAATGCGAACATATTGCAAGGCAGTGACAGATCCCGGCATTATTTTGGCGGGTAGTCAAACAGAAGGAAGGCAAAAAAGGTCTTAACGTGTTTCAAATACAGTCTGGTGGCGACATTTGTTGGATATTACCAGTGGTGGACCTTTGGGGGGCCCGAGGCAAAGCTGACAAGGGGCCCTCTGATTACGTCATCATACTCAGCCAACCGTGATATGACCTTTTGATCAAGCCTTGGAAGGGGATATGCGGGTCACGGTGTTATGGACTTCCCTATGTCGCGTTAGGGGTTATAGTTAGGGGATGGGGCAGAGCTAGTTTCAGTGCTAAAGTCTCGAATATAGGTTTAGTGTTAGTTTTCAGGCAATATTGGCTGGAAATCTTTGTCGAGCTCTATGGAGTGTAATTTGTAAAAACTTACCAGTGTAAAAATGCGGTATTAAACAAAGAATATTAGACTGCAATTTACAATAGACCTAATCAAAAAAGCAACGGAGTTTGATACAGATTAATGGAGTACAAAATAGGTCTGAGTTTGAACACAACAAAACCCTTGATATTTCATATACACTACATATGTTTTAAAGCAAGGGCCTCTTTTTCACAGCCGTCCACACTATATTATGAGAAGCTTCATTTTCTGACAGTGAAAAAAATTATCATTTGGCATAAAATTTTGCTCTTACTTGATAGCGTCTATTCGGAACTGTTTGGAACAAATTTTAAGCCGCAGTATTTTAAGGTATTGGATTTGGTTTGATGCTTTTCCTTATTTACACATTAAAGATCCTGGTGGGGCCCTGTGAAACGGAAATATTACAGTGGCAGTTCGAGGCCCATTTCAAAGCAGTACATACACATTGCAGTTGCTGTTGTGGGCCCCTTTGAAAGCAAAGTAATTGTACCTTACAGTTGCTGTTGGGCCTTTTGAAAGCAAGGTACTTGAACATTACAGTTGGTATTGGGGGCACCTCCCTTTGAAAGCAGAGTACCTACACATTGTAGCTGCTGTTGGGGGCCCCTTGAAAGCAGAGGAGTACTTACACATTACTATTGCTGTTGGGGGGCCTTTGAGAGCAGAATACGTAACTATGATGTGCTTCGGAAAATATATTTGAGTGGATAATAAGTTCTTCACTAAAAATGAGGAAAATTTACGCGCGAAACACCTCGTTCTAAAGGGAGCCCATGAAAAGGGGGTTCGAGGCAAGTGCCTCGTTCGACTTCCCTTAAGCACACCACTGGGTATTACACAAAAGTGGTTACCATTTCTAGGCCAAGGAAATGTTTNTTTTTGTTGGTCACACTATGTGATCTTTCAGGGAAACACAGAAATTCAAAAAAATTTTGAAGTGGGTCACAAAAGATGGGCACCACTTTTTCATAGCTTTACAGACACTAAGAATACTATTGGTGTCCCCAACAATCTCTTGTATCTACAAAAAATGTTTAAAAGATATACCATATGGCATGTTGCGCGATTATGTTTTACAATTTCTTTACAATCAAAACCTCTGGGTTTGCTCCAAGTTTTCGAGGAATCAGCCGACTGGGCTCTGCTTTCATAATTTTGCGATGATTCAGACTTGGTTATACCTATATTCAAGAAGCTTTTCTCCACAAAGGCGATGAATTTGAAGCAATCAGCCAATATTTAAATAGGAAATCGACATCACGTAGCACTGGACACCCTCAGTACTAAAATCTTATTCAAATAAATCCTATATGTTTATTCTTACATTAGCAAGTGGAAACTCATATCTTAAGATAGGAACCCAATACACAGCTAAATGATAATCACGTTTCCCGACGCAGCTTGTAGATTTAGGTCTATATGCAAAGTATATTTATTGCTGAAGCGACAATTCAGAAACAAAAAGAATTAATGTTAGGAATTTGGTTCTGTATTACTCCCATTGCAGGCAACTCTGCTGACTGTCAGTGACATGAAAAGCTATCTGAGAATGGCATGATATATTTACACTTGGCCTAAAAGTGTATTGTCGTCAAACACGTTTGTAATTATCCGCCGCTAATTAAGGTGGAATTTCAAGCAGGGTTGCGGTGTCGCAAGGAGCCGGAGGTTTGGGTGGAGTCGGATTCCTAACAACACTTGGAGTCGGAGTCGGATTTTTTTGTCCGACTCCGGAGGTCCTATTTGATCATGTTTTACATCGCATTCCTAAGTTGGGAATTCCTGTTGAAATGGTAGAATTTCTTTTGAAAGTTTTGCTGAAACAGAGAATTCTTCCTGTGTACTACGATTTCCATTGATTGGTAGTTGCTACAAAATTGTTGACTGCCAAACTTCATTCACTTTATGTTACGGAGTCGGAGTTGGAGTTTTGGAAAGGTTGCAGTCGGACTTTTTGCATCCGACTCCGCAACCCTGATTTTAAGCAAGTATCTAATATCGTTTCATGATAGACTGCTGTGAAGAAAACCTGTCAAGTCCACTGGTACAGATTACACAAATTTTTAAGGAAATTATTTATGTTATTTAACAGCTTCTTTAAATTTGCATTTCCACGTAAGACGACGCTTATCTCTACAATATCTGTCTAATTATAGTGGCCGGCAAAGCTGCCTGCGAGTTTGCAAAGTAGGAACTCCATGTAGTCTTCAAGTCTTGGTTGCACTAGCTAGCGCATGTTGCATTATGATTCAATGCTATTACTTTAAAATCAGTGGGATAATTTCCGAAAAGAAACTCGCCCAGTCGCCTTTAAACTACAAAACTATGATCCAGGCCTACTGGAGACACACGGACTGCGCTGGTAACACAGATGAAACTTGCTTTTGGTTTCGCAGGCATTTAGAATTGGGGTCAGTGGTGCGTTTTCCATAATATTGCTTTGCCTATTTTCACTGCTGCCTTTCCTTTCAAAGTGGCCATCAAGCTTTTAATTGAGAACTGCTAGCGAATAAAGGGACTACGTTTATGCAACTGTGATCACCTGAATAATACTGGGCAGTCCTGATGCACACAAGAAATAACGATAGAGAAGTACTATTATGATAAAAATAGCATTAACGATACTATTCGGTGCCAGGCCTTACCGGGTTCGTAATTTATGCAGTTCAACGAGATGAAAAACATTTGGAGAGTGCGCTTTAATCGGTTTTATCTACATAAGCATCAAAGAGTAGCAAATGTTGTCAAAGGGGCACCATTCAACGGGTGCAACGGACGTTTGGAGGGTGAAGTTGCCCCAACTTGCTTCTTGTATCTGCCACTGTTTTGAGGTGATGAAGGAACAGGAAGGGCAAAGTACGCAGAAACTCCATTTGTTCGTAAAGCTGTTTTGAAAACTTTAATCAAAACATGACGTGCCACCTCTTCAAAGTATACGGACTGTAACAGCTCAAACACTTTAAAAGCGTTTGATGGCTTGTTTTGCATGGCAACAATGGCCTACATTGCACCTGCATCAACCTAAAAAGTGCATAAATACTACTCAAAAACAAATCATTTTTTGGCAAATATGTATACAATGTACGCAACATGTGCTCGTTAATTTTACTTTATTTCGACAGTACCGCCGTCACAGTGTTAAGACAGATGTTCCTCAAACTATTTTTAGTCCGGTTTAATATTTATTAAACCCCGTTATACTTTACTGCGCCCTCAATGACAGTCTTCGCTTCTTGCGACAATGCCAAACTGCGCCGTTCAAAATTGGGCAAAGCAAGATCGCGCAAGCCGGGTTCGGTGTGCGTTCGTGCGTGTTCGAAGTCGGTGCTGTCAACACTGACAGGCCTGGACGAGTGCAGAGTCGAAGGTGTGTTTCGATGCGAACCCACTGAGCACTCAGCAGATCGCGTGTCGGACTCTCCTCTGAGCTCCTGTTCTGCGGCAGAAGAGTCTGCGTGCTCCTGGATGTCCTCCAATTTCGTTTTTCTTCTTCTTTGACACGAGTGCGAGGAAGATGAAAAGGGAGACGGAGGTAGGGATGGCGAGGAGGAGTAACTCGACGAGGAACGGTGGAAGGACCCGTGCAAAGCAGCTGTTCCTGCTGACAACGACCTCAAAGGCGATGTTTGCCGGTCGTGCGGCGATCCGGCACTTCGCGACCTCGCAGCTTGCTTTTTTGCCATGCTGTCGGATGAGCGAATCTTTTCTGGTCGCTGTCCGTTTCTGAAATGATAAGGACATGGACACGACTCTTCATCATTTTCACTGGCAAAAGTTTCTTCCTGCCTACGTAGCAGCGGTCTCGCAGCAGGGTCATCCTGGTGTGACGGCGCCTGCTTGCTGACATTGTGTTGGGGCAAACAGCTTCTGTGGTCTGCGTAACACCACTTGCAAACGGTTTGCTGCTCTCTGTGCAGTGATTGTCTGCTGCTGCCAGACAAGTGCTTCAAGGACTGGCAACTACTGCGTGAATGCAGCGACGCTTTTGGACAGGGCATCCTTTTGCTATCCCAAACAAAGTCGCGCTCAGGGGAGTGTTGCAGCTCCTGTCGCGATCCTCTGGAGCTGTGCAGTCTCAGGGAACTTTTCGAAAACGACTCCTCGCCGTACCTTTCGTTGGTTTCACTATGATCAGGTGCTATCTTCACTTGAAGAGCAGCGCTGGAGCATCTAACCACGCCAGGCGACCATGAACGCGCCTTCTGTGACGTTTCTTTATTGTTCAGCGACGCACGATTGACGCAAGGCGAGTTGGGAACAGATGAGCTTCCAATGCGACGAAGCTCGACGTGGCAAGATGGCGGCGATTTAGCCAAAGTGTCGGAAAGCGAGCAACGGCTGTGATCCGACTTCGGAAAGATCCTGACTTCTTGCGTTTTTCCTCTGTGAACGAACACCTCGACCTGAGAAGACGCACTTTCCGCTGTCGATGCCGCGCAGCTTCTCTCGTTGTTTGAAGTTCCGTCGCGCTGGCCACTTCCGTGCGACCAAGATGAGGCTGCTGATGACGTGTGCTGAGTGCTATGGTCGCCTTCTGGTCTGGAGAAAAGGTTTGCATTCTCCGAATTGCTCCCGGAGTTGCTGGTTGCTGTTACAACTGTGGTGGTCGTGACAGTGGATGTTGTAAACTTGGTGACGGCAACAACTCCGCTGAGAGGCTGATTGTCAGACGGACTCGCTGACAAATGATTGTCTATCTCGTAGTTGTTTCTGTTTGAACTAGTCTGCAATATAAACACAAATAAAACAGATACAGTTTTTTAAACCAACGTAAAAGATTTGGTTTCGGAAGTGGAATCAAGTTTGGACTGGTGATCGAGGGTCTCGTCACAGTGAGTTTGACTGATCAGACGAGTTTTCATTTTTTGGGAAGAAGAGGTGAACCAGCACGTAAACCAAAAGTCGTGAATTTCGGGTATGGCTGGAAACCGTTTCACTTTCCAGCTTATGCATCTAGTGAGGGCAAGTCAAAAAAATTGGCAATCAAGCATTAGCTTGACGAAGTCGAGTCTTCATCAAACGTCCAGCTTTGTGTGGGCTTGCCTATTTATGCTATTGCAATTGGACCACGTCTCTCAAGACTGCGAGATTTTCTGTGGATTCTTTTATCCTTTGGTCGTTTTCAGTCGGTAAGCTATAAGTCTCATAACTTCGCCCCTCCGTCCCTAAAATCTGTCCTGAATACGCTACAATTATCAGTAATACTGCGTTCTGGAAATATGCGTTTTTATCGATAATTTAAGTGTGGAAAAACACGTCCATGTGGTTTGAACGTCGTCAACGATTGTTGGCTGTATCTTCGTGGTATGGTAAAAAATCTCTCGGCGTGGAAAGGTTGCACACTATCTCTTGAATTCAAGCCAAAGCAAACTCGCTTGTTGAAGAAATGGAAAGTAAGCACGACTTGAGAATTAATGATTGGGAATGATGTACGAAATTTTGAACACAATTTATTAATAAAAATTTTGGTGGATTTTTTGGCTAATGTGCTACACTATGTCTGAACCACATATCAAGCCAATCAAAGAAAAAAGTAGCAGCAGCTACAACCGTTTTGTGAGGGCCCTTTATACATCGCACAGAGAAAAACTTCCTAGCATGTTTTTTGCAAAGAAGTTTCGCAGAGTTCATATTCTACAACAGAATTTACCTCCAGACAATGAAGCTGTTTAAGTTGTTTTTGCTTAGCGACGAGAAATTGAAACGACGGTATATAACTTTTTTAATTGTTCTCTCGAACGTTCGGGGTCCGCATCCTGTTTTACAACAACTGCTGGCAGTGGCGAACTATCAAACGCTTAAAGTGACTTTTCTCTCTGTTGAGGGTTCAGTGTTTGTCCTTAGCAACAATCTTGAAATATGCTGTGTAGTTTGTTTAAAGGCAAACTAACATTGCGCAACCTAATTGTCACTCAAAATATTTTAATTATTTTGCAAAGCACATATGGCTCAACTGGGTATCGCGCTCTCTTAGCTTACATAGCAAGGGCTTGACCAGAAAGATCTTTATATATTTGCAGAGACTGATAGCACGGTTATAGCAAGGTGCAATTGACGACATTTGTGAATAGAGTCAAATAATACAAAATTACTTCCTCAAAAATTATAGTTTACAAAAGAAGGGTTTTCCACCGACGGCGAATATTGCTTGAGACCAGGGTTTCTCAAACGGGGCCCCCGGTCCCCACTGGGGGCCACGGAGCGATTCTCTCCGGGTCACGAGCAGACGCCTTCACTAGGTAGCTTTGCCGTGACATAGGTATTTTTATTGATGAGCAGGGGACCACAAGTGTTGAGAGTCTGTCAAAGGGGGCCACGGCTCATGAAAGTTTGAGAACCACCGCAGCCATTATAATCCTCGGCCTGATTTTGCAGTAACTTTTAAGGGAGGTTTGAGTCACACACACAAACGGTGAGCTAATAAACCTTATCAGCTTATAGAACCAGGGGCATAACGAAGGGGGCAAGGGGTCACAATTCCCGGGAATCACTATGGGGGCGCCGAATGACTGCGGGGACGCCGCAAAGTCCCGACAATGTACTTTCTTCAATACAGTACATTTGCAACCGAAAGACATCGGGTTTGAACATGGGGGCGTCAAACTTGCTTCTTGCCCCAGGCGCCATTTAACTTTGTTACGCCCCTGTATAGGACTTCACTTTCATTCAGCAAAAGCTTTAGAGCACCAAAAGAATCGTTGTAACATTTTGCAATCTTATTTCCCGCGGGACTTGTTTTGACCAACTTTTTGAAAATACTCTATAAGGACATGCACCACAAACCATAATGTCAACGTTTTAAGTTTCTCGATCCCATTTTCTCCTTTTCGACACAACGCACGTTTAGTAGCGAAAATAGAAGCCATGGAGTTCGTTAGTAAATTTAAGCTAATGAAAGTTTTTCTCAGTTTCTTAGCTCCTTACAGTAATTCCGAACAGCAGCACTAGTACGCACAAGGGTGCATCTGAAACGATGTAGCTTTTATTAAAACTGTTACTTTCGTAGCAATCCTCCTCTCCTTAGTTTGCACCAAAGACAAACAGTCTAAAAAAAACGATATATGCTGTAGAGCTGACAGCAGCTTAAATTTCGACCATATTACCGAACGCCATGAATAAAAAATAATGCTGTTGCCAAGCGCTCCCAATATGACTAAAATTTGCATCGCATTTAGCAGTTACACAAGCTGCCCTTATGGCTCCAATAGCTCTACACGTTTGGTAACGCCTCACTGTCGTAGTGTGTTTGAAGATGTGTGCAATTTTTCAATGTTACACAGCAGTGATTGCAGAAAACGATTGAAATTCTTTTTGATCGGAAGTTCGAACCAAAGACGTCTGAATATCTAGAGCTGCTATGTCCAACCCGTGGCCCAGTCAAATGTTTTGTGCGGCCCAGAGTTTAGGTTTTCGCTGCAGCAGAAGTAGCCTACATAATGACAACCTGTTCTTATTTTGATAAATTAAAAAAATGTTAGCCGAGACCGATTGAGATGCATTTTCCTCACAGTGTGTTGGAGAGCAGTGCGAAGCAAAAAAGCCGATAAACGTTTGGCTTGACCTGAAGCACGAACATCTTTGAACAGGTGGGGTGCACTTTGGTGAAAAGTTCATTGAAACTTGGAACTTCAGAGCTTGGGCGCCCTTCCCAGGCAAGGCCTCTCAGCAAACGAGTGGTTTCGTCTATTAAACCTGACTGAGCCACTGAAGTTGAAGAATATTAGTTGCTTATCCGCACAAAAGTTTTAAATGGCTAGCTTGTTTTCATTCCTGATCTACACGCAACGCAAGTAAGTTCCAAAACCAACAAAGTATTTTGAAAAGTAGCAAAGGACATTTTGGAGAAGAAACAGATTAAAAAATCTATTAATCTTAGCTGTTTGATCATTCAGGTCACCTGACAAAACACGTTCTTCCAATTTTTACACTCAAAGATCAAAACCTGATGAATAGTTTGTGTTAGATGTCCCATTGACTTAATGTTCCTGGTCTTACGGCAAGGCAAGATCTGTACCTAATTTCATGGAGGGATCATTGACAGTTTCTGAATAGGGGTAATTCTTGATGTTACTGCGCTAAATAGTTGTTTCTGCTTGTTCCAGTTATGTTGATGGCAATAGCCTTTTGGCAAAACAATGAGGATAACAAAGAATAGCGAAACGCCCTTTAGTTAATTTCAATATTTAAGCAATATTTTTGCGAAAAAATATTCCGATAACAAAAAATTCAGACGTTATAATTAGAGCATCTCAAAGGTTGCAACGATGGGTTTCCGCAACCACGAAAATCATTTGTTTCAATCAGCGCCAGACCTGCGCTGTTGCGATAGTTCGAATTTATGTCAAAGAAGAAGTACATACTTTGCGGGAGCTTGGAGTGTCTGACCGGCCGTAAAGCTGGGCTTTGTGGTTCAGCTGCTGTCGATTCTGCTGCAGTGATTTCTTCAACTTCCTCGCTTGATCTTGTGTCACGGAGTCTTGCGAGGCTAAAGTCGACCCTTTATTGAAGAAAGAGAGAAAGTTATCTAACTGTGTTTGCATCGTGATTCAAGGTCGTATCTGTCGCCAGTGTGATGGCTGAGCTGCTGCTTTAAAACTCGCTATGCTCAAGGCTGATATTAAGGTATGTGTTTTGAGACTGAAGCGACGCGTCCTGGAATACGTTGCTCAACTTAACAACGCAAGGCGTTGCTCTACCTCTACATCTTCTGCTGCTCATCAGTTTTAAAGCTTAAAATTGCAATTTCCAACAATTTAGAGTGATTTAACTGTTTTTTTGATTTTTTTTGGTCAGTGTACAAGACCTTTGAAGGTGTGTAATGCTGTGATTCATTGCAAATAATGAAAACGCCCATGGTTGCAAAAATGTACGGAAAGAGGAACACCCAATTTCCCAATGACTAAAGGTCGTGCATTAGAATGAATAGCCTGCATATACCTCTGCAACGCTGATACAGCATTTGAAACATGCATGCCAATGTATGCTTGCAAATTGTGGAGCAACTACAAACATACTAGTACGAAACGCTAACGAAGTCCCTACAACAATGCCTACTGAATTATGCATTACATTCCCAGAAATGTAAGTGTTCGACAATACCAAGTTATGCTTTGTTTAGAAACAATCTGTATCGCTTTTTACAGCGATGCGCGTCTTCATCTAATTTTTTTCCGACCATTTCAAATGTCTGATGCTTTTCACAAATTTTCACTTTTTCCTCCATTGTTTAACGCCCCTGTGTGACGGTGACCAACTGAAGTAGTTCCTAGTACGTTGTTTCGGTGTACGCGTCTCATCAGCATTATCTCTGAATGGCAACAAAAATCTTCCGTGTGCTTCGTGGCGCTGGCGCCTGATGATTTCTGTATTCTGTTGTGATTCCTCTATCACACCCAGCATGTCGACGATGTGTTTATGACAAACATGTAAAAAGTTATTATATGTAACTAGTGAAACACCAGCAGCCAAATCTTTCTTTAAATTCAATGAAATCAAACGGTTGTCAGCCTCAAGGTAAATATCTCGCAAGAACATTTGAAACTTTTATTAAAGCAATTTACATGCTTTTGTGCACCGCTGAGCACACCCAGATTTTTCCTGTTGACCTAGGGGTTCCCATGCACCCCTATGGGAACATTTGCCAATCTGCAGGAGTACATTTAAGGTTATCAACAGAATGGAAAAGCACATTCATATATTATTTATTTCTAAATATTGTACATGTATCAATGAATAGTATTTTCTAAAATCATTACTTTCATAGTTCTAAAAATTAAATAGTGCTATAAAAAATTCATTGGAGTTTTGTTATTTCGGCCTTTTTGATCATGAAAATTTTTGGGGGTACGTGCTCATCTGTCGAAATGCTGAAGGGGTACATGGTCACAGAAAGGTTGGGAACCCCTGTGCAAACCCTTTACCTCAAAACTTGATGTTAAAATGTCTTCGTTTCTCTCCCATTGCCGGATCTCTGTATCATGATGAATGAACGAAGTTATAGCTGGGGCGCTATTTTAAGTTTTTTTGCTCCTCTCTCAGTGTTGCCTGTGTTTATCAGCTAACACCTACTCTGCAATGCGCCATGACTAGCAATTTTTGTGCTCTTGTGTTATTCGACTACTCTTGTTATATGGACCATGAGTCTGCGGCGAATAGATAAACAAAAATAAATAAAAATAAAAACAAAGACGATAACATCAACATTGTTTAAACAACATATTAGTCACGCTACGTAAATCGCAACGGCAAAATATAAACAGCTCCTACCGCGGCTTTTGATGATCGGAATTATGTCGACACACATGCAGATGATGAGGGCAGCAAAAGCAGTTACTAGAAGAATTGCTGCGCCGATAACAACATGTACGTGCAGCATAATCTTCCCAGTGCACGGTTGGTAGGATCAAGTTTGTTCGCTTGAAACGTCACAAACTGGTCATCTCCTCTGGACAAGCTCTTTTTCGAAAAGCATTACGAAGCAAACTCACAAAGACTCTGCTGACGGGTGGTCGACTGGTCGCGAAGTTGTCACCCTCGGTTGGTCGCCAAGACGGCGCGTAGAACACAACCGACGAAACCACCAAGCTTGTTTACTGTCTTGAGAGAGAGTCGCACAGCGTGACTCGACGGCTGTTGCTTCTGCTGCCTCGTGCTCTCAGGAGTCATCAGCCGCTTAGAGGCTGAAACGCTGTGTAAACTAAATGTTGCCACTTCTTATCTGCCCATGAGTGCCAGTAGCAGCAGAGCCGATCGAAAGGCGAAGCCGTGAAAAAAGGTCTCTCGACCACACGCCTTTGACCTACAGTGAGTGCCACATCACGGTGAATATCTACAAAAACAAACAAACGACGATAGTAATATTTTTCAGAATTTATAATGTATTCACAAATAGCGAAGGTCGCTTAAAATCAGACATCTGTGTTTCCTGCACTAACTCGTTAAGCTCCTCGTTTCTCCAAATACGCCCCTGTGTGCAGCAAACGTAATTTCTTTCATACGTTGTTGTTGTTTTTGACATCATCACAAACAATGATTTTGACAACATCCCCCACACACATATACTGATAGGTTGTTTTTCCCGAGCTGAAAATATATTGCTCAGGATTTTTGCACTTGATGTTAGACGCAGCCTGCATCGCAGTTCTCAGCAATCAATAAGAATTTAACTATTTTTCATGAATTGCAGCACAGTGATCACAGTCATTACATCGCCTTTTCTCTGGAATAAAACACTTGAAATTCCTTGTAACCTGAAACCACTAGCTCTTTTATTTTGAAAGTCCACAGTAACTGTAGCATTTCACAACTACATGCATTTGATGCACCAGCCCTACTATCTTCGCAAATGTCTGAAAATACCGCCGCTTCCAACACGTGCCTCGGCCTGGGCGGAATGCCATCAGCGGCGCATCTGCTGCCGATTATTTGCCTTCGCTCAGAACGTATCTGTTGCAAGTATTTGCTCAGAGAAGGCGAAGCCCTTCGCGCGTGCTAGCCGTGAAAATTCTTTTTCAAACCAGACTTTCCCCAACCGCAGGCTTTCGCAGGACCACGGATTGAAATCGCATCGCGCAAGCCCGTAAGACGTGCGAGGAAGCGGTGTAATTTTTGTGTTTGTTATAATATGTAGGTTTTTGGCCCAAACAAAAATCTGATTTTTTCAGTGTTCCTGGAATAAAACCTCAAAATATTGTCTTCCTACCTTGATTCACCACAGTCGTAGAATGCTTTAGCATGGCGCGCTACGCCTTACTTTGGCAACACTGACTTAGTGTGGCCATGTGTCATGTGAAAACACGCACACTAGAAAGATTGATTTCCGCTCAATCACATTTCCTTCCGCTCATTGAAAATCGACTATTCGCGATGCTTGGGGTTAATTCATGCAGGCACAGGAAACAAGAGTTTGATAAAAATGTCTGTGTTGTGCGGAAAACAAAAAACGAAATGTGAAAAACAAATTTTTTGGTTGTAATGACACTGGCAGCTACCAAAGGAGAAGATTGGGGCCTGATTGCATTTTCTAAAAATGAAGGACGTTGATTATAAACTCACAAAAGCATCTGGAGCGCTTCGTTTGTATTTTTGTCACAATAACGTTGAAAATTGCGTAAAAAACTTATTCGTTCAAAATAAATCTATTTCGAGTTATTTTTGTTTCAAATGTTTTGGAATGAAAATACTTTTAAGCATAAATAGCGATTTACACTTTGTACTTCAAACCAAGCTACAAGATATCACGAGCTGGAAATAAAAGTTATTTAGACTCATAAAACTTTGATGATGGTGCTGTTTTACTAATGTAAGGCAGATATTGCAGCGGGCCAAGAAGACTAAATACAGTAGGAATCAACCAACCAACTTAGTTTGTGATTCAGATTATTAAAAAATTAACACAATTACTTGTAACTGCAATAAAATCCACAGATATTCTTGTTTACACAAACGTCTCTCTATAGCCACTACGAAGCCAAAAGTTGCCATGTGTTGCTGGTAGAAAAGGTAGGGTGAGGGCTTGGCAAGATTGTATTCGAATACCAAACCTATCCGCAGCGATTGCTGTATCTTGAATGAACCTGCCGGACTTAGTAGAACCTAAAGTCAAAGATAAATGTCCTTCTCGTTTTTATTACCATCTCCAAGTGCTTTTGCAACGTTATCACTGTCAATCTCAAACAACCATCTTTCCATCATAGAGGTCATGGCGACAAAAGGACTGACAATCTAACCGTGTTACCACAAACAAACAAACTCAAGACCAATTGTAACTATAAATTGCTCAATCGAAGAAAATTGTTTCTCTGTAATGCGACCGTGAAAGCCGCTGATCATGTTGGGCAACGTTTGCTGTGACGGCATTTTTCACTGTACAAAATGTTAGTGGAGTGATGTCTACTGTAAAATTGACCAAATATCATTCGTGATGAAAGGTGTCTGCTATTACAGTATGTTCGCGAATTTGCTTTCATGGTGAAAGGTACAGGAATTACCCAAGATGGCATGTCTCTTAGAAGTACAAAAGATGATATCGAAATGAAATCAACCAACTTTTCTGTGCAATCAATATCTAGGCCAATTAATAGAACTCGTTGACTCGTTTGATCCCGAAAGCACAACTTAGCTTTTTCGTTGACAAATGTGAAGAAATCAACAATTTGCTCCGCATCTCAGATCATTCAATATTTGTTATTTTTTGAACAAAGAAACTTGAAATCGTTGTTTGAGAAGAGAACTCAGTTTCTTCTGCATCTATGAAAAACAATGGTTTTCCAGGCCCTGGCTTAAATTAGTTGATGCAGTCAATGCGTTTTCGTTGCACATAAACATTAGGTCTGTTCGGCAGTAAATATACCAGTTGTCCTCCTCAGCACTGTTGCGTTCAGAAATCCCGAGCGGCATGTGCGCAAAGCTTCGCACCGTGGCAGCAAGCAACAATAGAGATCATGCTCGCAATCTCTCTTACTATTGCTTGCTCCCGCTACACGTATGATGGTGTTATTCTTCACGCACATCCCGTTCGTGGTGAATCACACAATCAACACAACACCACCGGAGAGGTTGCAACAGCACCACGTCTGCAATCACAAACGCATAATACAAAAAACTGTAACGAACTGGAGCACATTGCGGGTAAAAAGTGAAGTTCCTGATCATGATGTGTCCACCCGTTTGATTCAATTTTGAATCTGCTTACGAAAACCCAAATCGACATGGGATTAATTTTGCATTTTAACAGATAACGCCTCTTCAGAAAATTGATTTTGAATCATGAAATGTGTGAATATATATATGTGTATAGGCTGTAGCTTAGTCACTGATCCTTCAATGTCTAAATCTACCCAGTTTGGAACATACAGAAACACGTCGAAAAACATAAGAAAAGCCGAAAACATGTCTTAAAGAACAAATTAATTTTCTGAAAAAGTTTTTTGAAAAGAAGCAAGAATCATCCAAATTTTATACCAAAAGATTATGTGGGCAATCAAAGAGAAACTTCAAGACAATCAAACCTCCCCTCTGGCCGGAAAATGTTGTACCGGCTTTTCAGGCTTTATTTTTAAAGGATCTTTGAATTCATGGTTAATGTTAAATGTCAACTAAAATAAACATACACGCGGTATGGAAACGTTTTTCAAAATGAAATTAACGACAAGCTTGGTTGACTTTGAGAGGAAAAATTTGTATCAAGAAGAAAAACCATAAAACCTAGAATAAACCTACTTAAATTTCCGAATATGGATATCTGGTCTATTTTTTGTTTTGCTGACTGTTCAGCCGTGACATTGAAAAACTGAAGCAAAGCGCTGTTAAAATCGTGGCTTTGAAACTTAGACACGAATGCATTATAAATTATGGCAAATGCGCTGATTGATAAGCTACTCAGTCAAAATATTTCTAGTCAGAAGAAAGGCAATGTAAATTTCAGAGAATGTATAGGTCAACTGCATTAATTGTTGCTGCTCACTTCGTTTGAAAATCTTGATCTTGTCCATATACAGGAGAAATACGCTATTCTGCCGCACCCTGACACGGAAAAGTTGCAAGCTCATCACCACTTGAAGGGCATGTGCCCTTCTGCTCAGTTCCTACAGCATCTGATTCTCGTCGCTGCCGCAGCGGTGGTGACAATAACAACAAACAAAGCTTCGTCCGGCACCACGACCAGGACCATAGTTTGCCCGACCTTATACAAGGACGAATAAAAAGACTGAGATTTGCGAAGCGTGAACCGCAGATCGGGCGATATCGGAGAATCACTGGCTCTCGTGAAATGCATCTTGCTGTGGATTATCTAGTTCCTGTGTAAATCCGGATTAACTCAGGTTAATCCGCTTGGGTGTATTAGAATCATCGTCAATGCCAGATGCATCTCGTGTCTTGTACTGCGAACTGAGCTCTGCGTCAAGCTGTGTTTTTGGACAACATTAGGCTTGCCTACATTTTTGAGGTTTGGTCGGTAAAGTAATATTAATCGGCATGCTTGCAGTTACGCTGTTTTAGAGCTAGGGGCGAACACAAGGTTGGAGGATAAACCGGATGCGTTTTTTAAGTTCGAAACGCCAGTGGTAACATATACTGTATTTATAGCCTTTGAGAGCTGTCTTGATTATCCCTGCCCTCTTAACTATTGGTTTTCAAATAACTCGTCTCCACAAAAGCGACGCAGTTGCATCAATCAGCAAAATTTTCTAACAGGAAGTCGATTTCACGTAACTCTACACTTCGTCAATCGTGAAGATATCTTTTTTATCGCTTTTGCGTGAAACTTACGAGGTCCATGTTTTCAAAATTATAGCATTGAGAAATTTGCTGAGATGAAACAACTTCTTTGCTTTCTCCTCACGCAAGTGTTCGTCCAAGCGATTCTTTTAGCCTTGTGATGCTCAGGTTTAGGGGAAGAAAAGTCTTCTTGCAGCATAATGTTGCCTTATTTGTCCTTGTGTTGACTGGACAGCGAGAAATTGAAGATGCTGTATCCTGCTTAGGAATTTATAAAAGCGACTACTGGCGTGAAAGAACTTAAATCGCCATTGGTTTAAATCATTGCTCACAGATGTCGATGCCTAAAAGTCAACAAACGACGCTGTAGATTTTTCTTACAAGGGAAAGAAGCTGCTGGCAACTTGTGTCGCCAATACTCATGGGCAAGTTACGAGGCAACTTGTCAAATATTGCGTTCGAACATACGTGGACATTTCAAGCGTCTTGCGTTTCGCAAACAAGTGACATTGACTGTTAAACCGTGCTTTTTATTTTTTTTAACGTTTGCTGTGTTTTCCAGTAAGCTGTAAGGTCAAATTTCATCATCATCTTCAACCTCACTTATTAACCACAAGGAAAGTTTCGGGGACGCGCCAGTTTGTTTCCAATTTCGCACTGGTTTTGCTGTTTACCACAGATACAGGAAATGTTTCTCGAAAACTGCTAAGTGACCATGCTATGATCGAGGTAAAATCGAAAATATACTGAAAGTACGGCAAGGTAACTTTCCTTGAGGCAATATTTATTATCTGTTTGTAATATATATGAGCGCTAACGCAGCGTCGGGCTTGAGCCGTTTAAATTTTGTCAATTTCTTTCAGCAGAGTGAAGATAAGCGTTCTTTCTAGTCTAAGTGCTCTTTGCTACACTGCAATTACCATTTCTCGTGTGGTTTTAGGTTTGAAAGCTTTGTAATTAGGGTCATTTTTTATGACCTAAAAAATTGATCATATAACGTTATTTTTCAGAAAATATGACTTTATATGACCAAACAAAATTGACTGAGATAGAACGTATACAACTAGTGTACAAAGAAGCATTACCAATGAAAATAGGCATAAGAGATGGTAGCACCATGGTTTGTTGAAGCCCCACTAAAATAAACGGCTCAAAACATGAGCAAAACATATAGTATGGTCTGAACTTTGAAACAAATTGAAAGCATACATGGACATTGCTTTATTTCTTTGGGGCAGCAAGAACATGCAATTTTAGGCAGTGCATCATATTTCATTCAAATAACTTGTTTCACCTACGTCTTTGCCAACATATGCAGGGTGCCCAAGTGGGTTCAATTTGCAGGATGCAGCTTATACCTATCGATGTAGTAGTTTCAGTTTCACTGATATTTTGAGGTGTTTCAATGGTTTCCTTGTTGAATTAGGTGGAAAATATGCAAAATATGATTTTATGACCTAACATGGAAGATATGACTTTTTATGACTTTATAACTTTTGATGTAGACTTCGTAGGGGTGCAATGTTTGTTTTCAAACTCGTTTCATAGCTTCCTGAAGCACAGAAGAAATATGACTTTTATGACTTTAAATGGCCCTACTTATAAGAAAACGTATGCGGTTGCACAATTTTCAGGAACGAGGAATAAGCCGCAGATGCCAGTTACAGTATACTGGAAAGAATGAACGTAAAACAAGACGAAAACTGCTTAACGTAAAGCCAGACGAAAACTGCTAGAGTGCAATTTCCGTTACGAAATATTTGTTGCCGTTTATTGCTGGAATACATTTTCCTGAAACACTTTTCAATCAAAGGTCAAATGGCAAACACTTCCAACTTGATGTTATGTGCAGGGTTAAAACTATGAAATACTCCCAACGTAGACACATAGAGTTTTCACTAGATCTCATTCCGGTTAGGGTTGTTTGTTTATTCAAAAGAGAAACAAATTTTTCCACCGGTTGAAACAAAACGAAAGCATCTACTTATTTTTATTGCCAATGGGTAGATGCTCAAGACATATTTCATTTGCATGAAAGGTTTTCTAAAACATTGCGATTAAGAAAGTCACAACACGAAGCAATTTGTTTGAAAGCACATGTGGAGAGCACTCACGGAATGCAAAGCTGTGTTTTTATTAGCTAACCAGAGCGTGGGAAATTTTAAGTGCTGCAGACTGGTGGGCGAGAGTTCATTTTCAATATTTCATCATCTAGATATGAGAGCAAAAAACATTAACCCCATATTGTACAGGGGTTTTCGTGTGACGGTTCAGCACAACAAATGCCGTAATAGGGGGTATCAAAAGATTAGGTCGCGTTTCGCTTTGTTGGGTTGCGGTAATCAGAGCTGGTTACCAGCGCGCGACATAACTTTGTTGCTACAAATAGTTGTTAACATTCTTGTAATTTTTTTGCCACGCAAAAGGATGAACTCAGCCTCTCAGTTTGACTTTTGGCTCTGCTCAGCATCTAGACATGGTTAAATAGTTAACTGTGCGGTAAGCAGTATTGGAATGCTTTCGAGTGGTTTGCAATATGCAAACCTGTAAGAGGGTGATGTACAATCTTACGTTTACTATCATCAAGCCATGTAAACGAGAGTCACAGCAAACACAGAAATGATCGAAAATGTACAATAAATACTCTAAAATTGAGTGTTCCATTTTCTTCACAAATTTCTAATAAAATGTATTTTCATACCATTGCTCAAGAACCAAACCGGTGTACCACAAAGATGTTAAGCAATATCATGATTCCCAGCGTCAAACCAGCACATTTTCATGCTATTACTGCATTATTGCACAATTTTAAGAGAAGAGGTAGGTTTACAAACTGTCAAGTTTTGTCCAACTTTTACCATACTTGCAAAAAAAGTCAATTAATGACGTTTCAAAATTGGTTTCGAATAACAAAAAATTATGCAATAAAAATGTTGAAATTTGCAAAAGCGATAAAATACTGCAATTTTGTCAGATGTTGGGTAAAATGTTTGAAAACGTTTTGCCCGATTTTCAATATGCGCCGGGTTCATGAAAATATTCTTTAGTTTGGAATATCAGTTAATTTTTATCCTCCACTCCGCCTGCTTCCAAAATTTGCGCAGTTATGCCGGTAAAATGAAACGAAACTTTGATTTTAAAACATTTTATAACAAAAACAAAGATATTCTCAATAAGGGTTTGTGACGTTTACGTTATGTACGAGTATACAAGGCAAGAGGAAGTGACATATGCGCTTGCTCAAGACAGACGGTTTGTCAGACTTTGTCGTTCAAGTGTGAAATGTGTGACCTATGGAAAACAATTAAGATTAGTCATTTTTCTTTGCATAAAGTGTTTCTAAATTGCGGCGGAATTCAAACACAGTGTTTTTAACTTATATCGGTCTGACTTTTGCATTATTATGTTGATGCCATTGCAAACTTACGACAGAAAACTGAGTTCGAATTCCTTCAAGGAAATCATTTCATACCCTGTCAGTTTTGTGGCACATACTGTTGTTTCAAGTAACTGCTTGAGTAATGGAAGCTTTCAAATCAACACCTAACACTTGCATGCAGACTGCGTTTGGCTGTGCAAGCACAAATTACCACCTTTGTTTTGCAGAAATAAGTATTCTCCAAATTGCTGCCCGTTGGTGCATATATTTAACGAAGCATGACTAAATTAGCTGACCTTTCCTTCTGTTTTTAAAGCTAGTAATTGGTAAATGGTCTTTGACTCCGTTTCCAGGTTTGAACGTTGCCTCTGTTAGGCCAAGCGAGCTTACGAGGATAAACGGCAAAAATAACAAAACCCTCAGACTAGTCAAACCGTCCGGTAGCCAGCTAAGATCGATTTGCAAGTCATACGCCGAGACTGAATATGGTATTCATCACTTTATACGTAATTGGAAGGCATCAACAACCGCTTGCATCCTTAATAACTGCTCTTTTTGTGTTTCTTTCCAACAGCATCTGACCGATAAAAATGCACGATCGGTATTCTGCTAAATTCAGGTCATAATTTAAGCCAAAAACATACCAAGTGTTGCTCACGCGTCATGAAAAAGACAAATGCTCTTTTCTGATTGAAAAGTTGACTCTGTGTTGGCAGAGGTTGATTAGAGCTTCCCAAGTCACTGGTGCTGTCTGAGGTAGGCTTTTCTTTTCGCAATTTTTGCGTCTTTCTAAACCACTGCGATTGTGTCAACACGCCAACAAAAATCCAAATAGGCGTAGTTGGCAAGCCGTTATTAGGTTAGCCTAGCCTATCGCTTGCTAATTGGATTTGCGACTCATTGCTGATGTTCTGCGAACGATTTACAGATCTGTAGAGAAAAACAGCTCCCTGCCACGCACGGCTGTAACGTTTTCGGTTTTGCCGGCTTGAAACCGACCGCCTGACCGCATTTTTACTATCGGGCACACCTCACTCCAAGCAGTGGTGCGCGTCTTATAAAGGCAATCTTCTTGTGGTTGCCTGACAAAAAGCCAACTTGAACTTTGGGCTTTCAGCAAACAAACGTTACTCTCTCGGAACCAAAGCTGCTTTTGGAAACCGCTGGATGTCTTGCGCTGAACTATGGCAAGGAGGCAGCTTTACTGAAGCAAATAACTCGTTCTGTGAGGAGTCTAGATAAAGGGAGCCACTGAGATTGTTTGAGAAACTATTTTGAAGACAGGCGTATCAAGCAATCGGGGAGTCAAATGTGTGGTAATGAACATGTTTGTGGTCTAACGGAATGCGTATAAACGAAAACTGTTGCCACAAGGTTTGTTTTTCAGAAGTAAAATCTTAACTTTCACAGGGCTTCCGTGGTGATTTGGGGTCCACGGACATTGAAAACAAACAAACAGCAACTACCACCGCCATGTAAGTTCAAATTCAGCAGCATGTACTGATGCACATATCCATTTCAGGAAAGCAAACCCGAGGACTTATGGACCATGAAAAACGAGCCGATAATCAAGCTGAACTTATCTGCATTGCTACAGCCAGTTACGCGGGTTGGTGTCTGACTGCGCGGTTTGTGGTGGCCGAGTTGGAGCGAGCGCAAGCACTACGCATATCCAGAAAATAAATTCACTTTCCGCAGGTGGACGCACAAGCTAAAAACGTGGGTGACGACACTCGAGAGACAAGCAAAGGAAAAGGTCAGTGACGTTGCAAATAATTTGGGAGAAAGATAATTGATCTGGGCAAGAATTTCGAATTTTAAGCGAAACTGCAATTTGTGGTTTACATTTTCACCCAGCCGTTTTCAAATTAAGCAAAGCGTCAACCAGGCAATCTACGTTGAAACAATAAAATGTTAAAACAGCCATGGTATTATACTTCAAACTCAAATAATTGCACTGATTTCTGAACATCAGCTAGTGGTGTAGCCAGCCCAAAATTTTGGGAGGACAAATCATTTGACATTAGGGAGCACCAGTATTTTATTTGGACATCGCCTCACAAAATGACAAGATGTGCTAGAAATTTGGCGGAAGTGGTCCCCTAGGTACGCCTATGACTTCATCATCATCATGGAATTTATTATTTAAAAAAGTGGAACGATTAGCCCTGAAGAGCTTTTTATTTTCAATAAATGACATTAAAAATAACAAAAATCTTTGCCCAATAATGTCAACAGTACACTAAAAGTCTACCCTGCAGTAAATCATCGTAAATCATCGCATAGAAGACAATATTTCAGCTTATATTTCAGTTTGATGCATACTGTAGTTATACTCTCACGGGCCTTCATGTAGTTGACTCAAGTGCTTTCGAGGCCAGACCAACAGGTCTTTTCTTGAATTTGGATTCATTTTTGTGGCCCCGGAAGGTAAGCCAACCGTAACCTACACAATGAAACGCAATATACGCTTTGTTGCCTTAAGAAAGGATGCTTGTTTTTTCAATATTGATTTGCCAATCTTCGTCCACTCTTCATTCATGGCATGAAGCTTATATTCTGTGGCTCAAAAATGCTGTTGGAACTAATTATTTTCAAAACAATTTGAAAATGAAAGAAACCCATTTCTTTTTAAAATATCTCTGTTTCATGGACGAGATTTACTGCCATTGGCGTGACTGTAACACGAAAAGCTTCGTGCCTTTTGGCGCCTAAGTTCGCCACCTCTTCCTGAGTGCACTTTATGAAACGATTCACGTAAAAATACAATTAATTAATTTTTATAATTCAGCCAATTTCGGTTGGTGAAATGAAGGGCTTCGAAGCGCCACATGTGAAGAAAAAACTCAGCTTTTCCAAAATTACTTTCGGTGGTTTTAGGGGGTGATTGGGGCAATCGAGTAAGTGTCCCTGACATACTTCATTCATCTTGATGATAGGAAAAATTTCTTTCAGACATCACAGTTTGCTGTTTCGGAAAAAACTAAACTTTCAATTGACGTGGCTCACAGCAAACCGCATTTACGATTTCTGAAGAGTCGGAACGTGCAGAGATTTGCTGATTTATGCAGGTGCCGACCGTACATTGACTGATGACGATTACTGACATTCTTTCCGCTCTCTCGTCTTTGAAAACGTTTTTGTGCTACAAATTTTCTGTCTTAAAAATGGTCACGAAATGTTTCAGAGCCACTGACAACGCCTACCAATTGACAACGCCTACCAACGACAACGCCTACGAACACTGACAACGCCTACCAACGAAATATTTCAGAGCCACTGACAACGCCTACCAATTTGACGGTTGTGTTGTATTTACACCTGCTTTCGTTTTTGAAACCTGAATAGAAATTACAAATGTTTTTTGTCAAACACTCGCTTACCGCTGTTCGTTTTTTTTGTTTTCATCGCTGTCTTGTTGTTGTCAGTAATTTGTTTCTAAGGAACAACAAGTTTTCTTGTGATTCACGCAAACGCGTATATTCATTTTCGTTTCGTCATCAAGCCTGGCGGAAGTGTGTGTAACACAAGTTAAAATTCGCGAAATCGAAATTTACGTGAAATGTAAATAGGTCAAGCCATCCTGAAGCATCTTCCAACTTGCAGAAAGAGTTTGTTCTTGATGGGTCTATGTGAAGTTCAATATAAATCTGGATGAACACGAAATTCGACAAACGCAAAAGGGTTTATGACATCGGTTCATCTTCAATGTTTATATTACGTTGTTTGTTTTGAAATTAAACCATGACCTTTCACATTTTCTTTAGAAAAAGGCATCTTTTGTTGATAGCGTCTATACTATAGCGTACGTTCGTGCATGATTGCTTGATGTTCACGCTGTGGTGAAAATGTCTCACTTTGTCCTTCATTCAGGTTGCAAGGAATTTTACGATTACATATAATAAATTTCCAGAGAAAGTTATCTCTACCCAATTGCTTTGTTTACGGTCCCCCGAAAATTCAAGGTCTTTTCATTTTCATGGGACCAGCAAAAACATAACAAATTTACTTAAACACACTCTCAACTGTTAATGAGAAGTTTTACGCACACGGACGTCCCCAAGAGGAAAATCCGACAGTTGCCCTCCAGAAATGGCAAACGTTTTCGGTCAACTGAGACCAAACACTATTTTTGGAATTTTAGTATTGTTTCTCAGCTTCACTAATTTCAAATACAAAAAGCTGTTCATTGCAACAAACAGAAAAATCCGGCAATCATTGAACTGTGAGGTTCCACATTATTGTCCTCCAGGGGCGTAGTGGGTTGGGAACGCGTGGGAACGGCGTTCCCACACCTTTTTGCAAAATATTACATTAAAACATGGCTGCGATCTCACAGATGTGCCAGCGACACGCAGATTCGCACTGCTAGTCAACATTCTACAGTGCAACATGAAGATCCAGTATGGAAATTCTGGTAGGCGAATGCTCACTTCGTTCCAACTATTTGGTGCAGTCTTCCTTATTATTTTTTTGTGGAAACGCCGTTCCCAGATCTCCTTATTTAGCACTACACCCCTGCTGTCCTCACGGCAAGAGGTCGAAGCAGTTCGGTCTTCATTAGCTTGACTGAGTGTAGCTGCTCATGCAGGCTAACGTTAATGCAGGTGGCGCATCTTCGTTTGGCGATAGGCTGGCACGAAAACTGTACGACCATTGTCTAGATTTCTTTCTAGTGACACTTAAAAGCACTAGTGTTTCTGTATGCTTCGAGGAATCAGTCGACTGCCATCTGCTTTCGTCTTTTTGCGATGATTCAAACTTGCACATATCTCTATTCAAGTATGTACTTTCCACGATGGGTGTAAG
>JGI24158J21664_10000813_pt1 | contig 31706 bp, 16 predicted proteins | sample Ectturendosymbi3_FD_21664 | JGI IMG/M metagenome (IMG submission 21664)
TTTGCCTGCAGAGGCAGGTTGCGAAACTTGCTAGCGGATTGTTGCACTCTTGGTCTTTATTGCGTAACAATAACACGGCAATAAATCTTCAAATGTTCACTTCAAGTTACGGCAGTAGACGTTTTGCCGCATGCGCTCAGGGACGTAACGAGGGGGAGCAAGGGGGTACAATTCCCCGGGCGCCAAAAACACTCTGGGTCGCCGAATCACTGCGGGGAGTTCCGAATGACTGCGGGGGTGCCGAAAAGTCCTAACAATGTCACAAGCAATTTCTTCAATACAGTAAGTTTGCTTCCTCAGGTTCGAATCTGGGGGCGCCAAACTTACTTCTTACCCCGGTCGCCATATAACCTCGTTACGTCCCTGCTCCTATGGAAGCTTTTTTTCCACCTATAATCTGCTTTTTTTAGTCGACCTGGGTGTCTGGGTTTAATTATGAAAAATCGCGTTAAATCTGTGTTTTTAGAAGTAATAAATTCATCAGCAACTTCAATATGTTCCATATTTATACAGATAACTTTATACTACGGTGTTTCCATGCGCATATGAGGTGAGAAAGTACGCATAATTGGTTTGATATTCTGATAAAAGATCATTGTCAGGGTTATATACAGTGATGTGTTTAAGGGAAGGCAAGCGAGGCACTTGCCCCGAGCCCTCGCTTTTTAGGGGCCCCTTCAAGATATTTGGCGCGTTAATACTGTATTACTCATTTTTGGTGAAAAAAGTATTGTCTGCTCATATAATATTTTCAGAACCACATCATAACTCAGTATTCGGCCTTCATAGGGGCCCCCAAGAGCAACTGCAATGTGCATGTTTAAGTAAGTAGGCTGCTCTGTTTTACATGGGACCCCAACAACAACTGCAATGTGCAGGTACTCTGCTTTATAAGGGCGCCCAACAGACACTGCATTGTAATAGCTAATGTAATGTGTAAGTAGGCTCACTACGCTTTCAAAGGGGTCCCCAACAGCAACTGGAATGTGTAAATACCTTGCTTTCAAAGGGGCCCAAATTAACTGCAATGCATCAGCACTTTTCTTTCAAAGGGCCCCCAACTTCATTGATTTCTTGTGCTTAATATTTCAACCTGGGGGATCGAAGCTTTCTTTGGGGAGTTAAGTGGTGAGGGGACTGCATTTTGGGCCCCTGTGACAGCGTGTGCCCCCCCAATTAGGGGGTATGGAGTGCGGCTGATATGGCTCTGAATTCTGCATGCAAAAATAGTAAATGAGCAAATTATTTCATGGAGTGGAAAAAAAATCTTAAACTTTTTACTCCTAAAGAACCAAAACACATGAAAAGTAAACCACCTCATTGATGCCTTAGTTCTGCTTTTGAGAATCACTAATTTTAATATTACTGATCAACAGTCACGGTTGACACCTTTTAAGTGCGTAATTGAATGTTGTGCCTTCAATACAATAATTTTGGTAATAGTTGTAAATCTAAAAGTAAACATACACTACACTTCAACATTTGCTGGATGCTAGCAAGCAAAGTTTATTCCATTTTAAAAGAATAGACGTCGTCGTCGTCGTCCATTTGTGGAAAGGTTTGATTCCATTTACTTTGTTTATTCTGATACGCCTGGATATATTCTGGAATCCCTTATTTACCACATTATGGATTACACGAAGTGCATGCAATGTGATCAAATAGAAGAAAGAACGTGGGTTTTATTTTATTCTATTTATACTTCATGCACTTCGCAGAGCTGATGATGTCTTCTTCGTAGGCGAAATATATACTCTGTAAGATCTTAGTTTCTGATTCTGTGCTGAGAAAAAGGATTTCTTTCCATAGACAGAAACCGCCCAGCTGTGTTTAGTTTCGATAAAGAATTTATGCTTCATTCCCCAATTTTCAAAATTTCCCTACGCAATTTTGTAAAAACTTTTAAATTTCACGTTCAACGGCAGTTGACGTCACTGATGCGGGCGTTTTCATTCATCTCGGTTGCAATTCTGTACATTTGCATATAAATATTTCTGCGTTGTCAAACCTAATTAGCAACTATTGTCCAGGGCCCTTGAGAGGAAAAAAATGTGCTGGTACGAGACTTGTTTTGGGCCCGCTTAAACATTATTACTGATTGAGAGCTTCATAAGCTTTTCAATAATATGACTAAAAAGATTTATGCCTTCATTATTTTACATTATAACCATTCACCACTGTAATTAGTTAATCATGTCTCTTAACAAAACTCAAGTTTTAGTAGTTGATATGACCTGCTTCACTTTTCACCATTTCCTGTGCTTGCTTTGGCATGGATTAATTATACTACTTTTTGGCAGTTTCTTTTATTTGCTGTCCCGGTACGATACCTGAATGATGGCCTCTATTAACTTAGTCATGGTGTCGCAATCCAATATTTTTAACCGAGATTTTATCATTGATCACAAACTTTCAATGGAGTTATGATCCAGTGAGTTTCTAGACCAATCTAACACATGTAATTTGTGTTTCCTGAACGTCGCCTTCACTGTCAAGAAATGCCTTTCTCATATCTGTAATGACTTTTCTTTCAATTACGCCAATGCATTTGTCTGAATGCGTCACACCCTCAATTGCCACAAATGAACGTGTTCCGGAAAAGCTAAAACTGCCCCAGAACATTTTTTGGGGATGTTTTACATAACTCGTTGAAATGGGGAGGACTTAACTGCTCACCCTTTCTGGGCCTGACAAATCTGCTGTGCTGCCCTTGAACGAAAAAATGACTTTCATCTGAAAACAGCACTTTTTTACAGTTTTCTACAATCCAATTTTTATGATTGTTGTCCGTTATTATCTTTCCTTTTTCCTTTTTTGAGTTAGAAGCTGCTTTTCAGTGGTTTCTTAGCCTTTCTGCCAGCCTCCAGTGGGCGGCGTCGCATTTGTACTTGAGCATATGTGAACTCCAGCATGCATCAAACCTTTCTGTAAATCCAAACTTGTCTTCCGTGCACATTTTTTGCAATTTTCTATGGCTGTTTGGATACAGTCTCAGTGTTACGTAAGCGTAAAAATGCGACTCCGCTTCTTAGGTGGGATATCTGCCATTAAAAATCACAGAAATTCTAACATGTGTACCTCTCAACCACACAAAACAGAAAGAACTGGCTTCATTCTATAACACTGTTGAGCGGAATAAAATCGGATGTGGCGTCATAAAGCGTATTTTCGACTGTTCCGACACGCACGCTGTACTTGTTTTTTGCATTGGGCTAGCAATGCAACAATTGAGATATTTTCAAACGCACACCAAAAGAAATGGCGATACATTGTATAACGACTGAAAAAGCAACTTCAGTCAAGTTATCTGCACAAGACTGTACTAATGAAACTATAACAATAAAAACTTTGTGCATAATTGCGCGTTTCATTTTTGAATTTTGAGGTTCATTGGCCCCCGTAGACTTTTGTGGACCCGGGGACGGCGGCCCGGCTGCACCCCCTCTCATGGGGCCCGCTACTGTCAGTTTCGAATCTTAGCCTCTGACTTCTCAACTGAGCGTTGCTCCTTGACAATTTTATTAACTCCACTAAACAACAGACGCACAACAACAGTCGCTTTCGTTTCGCACACAGACGAAAAGAGAAACCTTTGTTTGAATCTCGCTCTGAAAGTTTCACCTTCTTTACAGGAAACTTGTTTCTCCTGTAGTATCAAGTTTTTAACTTTTCGCATTCTGACTTTGATCTCCGCTAGTCGCAACTGATTCAGGCCCATAACCAGGGGGGGCAAATCCCTCTAGAAAATTTTTCGTCCCCCCTGAAAAAATGTTTTGGACGTAGTTCAAATCTACTGCACATAGTGTAAAAAATTTGGGCCTCTCTCAGAAAACTCTTCGCCTCCCTTGGTGTCCCAAGCTGGTTACGGGCCTGAACTGATTTCAATCTATATTTACTTTTTTCAAATGTTCTTGTTTGTGAATACTCTTTTGCAATTTTGTGTTTTCTTGGTCCAAGCATTAGTCTGCGCTTACTAAGCCGGTCTTGTTGTAAATCTTTGTGTTTGACGTTTTGTACTCAAGTGAAACTGCTCAGTCACACTGTCTTTCAGTCCAACAACAGTCAAATTAGCAATTGGCGAAATCTGAATTAATACATTCTGTGGCCTAATAATAAACTCTGTGAATTAACAAACGAATTTTGACAAAGGTACATCAGCATCGGCCTGCAGAAACTAATTTGGAGCCCTATAGATTTTTCTAGAACTTGTTATTGGTAAATAGGAAATATATCTTCAAATAGCCAGTTGTCTTTATACTGGACTTTTCTTTCTCAACGTAAAATGTGGTCTGTATTTGAACTTGAATGGCAGTCAAACGAGAAAGCAGCAAATGTGTTTTGACCCTCAATGCTAACTTTAAAGCATACTTTTTATGGACTAATTCCGGATACGTGCCTTTTGTCCAGTCCGATTATTTCGTGATAACGTCTTTGTCGCGAGCAAAAATCGATAAATTGTTTGCACCAGCTCTTTCATATACTGTACTTTCTCCCAGTCATCATGCAAACATCACTTTGAGAAAGAAAATAGTACAGAAATGTTTACACACTTCAGTATAAGCGCTACCAGAAATGAACACCGCTTGATTAAAATTAAATTAAAATTTTGACTCTACATACGTTTAGGAAATTACATCTTCCTTCTAAAAGGGGAAAGAAGTGCCCTCATATGACACCAACATATTGACTAGAATGTCACTTTTTTAAGTAAATTCTACAGACATATTCTAACAGGCTTGCCTATCACAACCAGCTTTTTTAAGGTTTGACCTTGGTGACTGCTACGCAGTGGCGTAGGAGCACCGTCTTCCGCCCCTGGCCCTAGCAGAAAATGCCGCCCCTTGGTCAGGGCAGTGGTGTGGTAGTTGTGACGTCATCGTTCTCAGGCAACCATGGTAGGATTTTGAGTTTTTTGAAGACCTTTTTGCAAGAACTTTCGCCAAATTTAGCGTAAATTGTCGACTGATTGACCTCCCCAAACACCATGGCGCGGGGCCCAATGCACAGCTGCAGCTGGTAATAGTTACAACATGATGATATCACCATATCATCCGAGTATTCGAACCACTAACAACCACTATAAACAGCAAACCCTAAGTTGGACTGTTTCCAAACTAAAAAATAAGATTATGAGGCTAACAAAAAATTGAGAAACATGAACGTAAAAAACAAAGATTTTGTCGCATTTACTCAACAATTAGCATTTTCGAACAAACACAAGCTTTGCAGTGGACGGGAGTTGATATGACCGAAGTCGCCATTACTCGACTCCCAAGACGATTAACAGCCAAACAAAATTTTCAAAATTATTGACAGGAAACGGAAAAGCAAACAAAAAAAAAACAAATTAACAAAGGGGAAATGCAATTAGCAAGCGTGACTCGGAAGAAAATCACCATCAAAAATAATCTACATTGAGACAATTGACCAGTGTACTTGACCACAACAACGGTAGTCCTAATCGTTTTGTGAAAAATAAATTCTTTTCGCGCTTATGTCAACAGACAAGAAACCAGTGGCGATTCTAGATTGAAAAAACTGGGGGTCCACTGCGGGGACAAGGAAAAAAGTAGGTGGGCCAACATAAATGCCTCTCCTGCATGGTGACTTTCCGTTGTAATGAAGATTGATTTGCTTCGATTAACTCTATCAAATCCAGCATAGGCTTGTGAATATCGTCAGAACCGTCGCCAGAAATTCTTCAAATCGTTTTAAATTTTGCTGGTTGAAAGTTATCTACTGTATATGTCCATCAAACGAACTTGAACGTGAAATTAAGCACAAAACTGGGGGTGCCAAGCAGGGGGCCAGCCAAAAATCTGGGGGGTCATCGCCCACCCAGGCCTCCCTTAGAACCGCTACTGCAAGAAACGCAGTGGACTACGCCAGTCTTAAGCCAAACAAATTCTGCAACATAAAGACAGCTCGCATATTCAACAAAAACATTACCAGAAACGCACTCCGCCAGGCAAAGGCCGGACAGTCACATCAGCACACAGACAACAGGCGCATGCAGCCAGAATATGAAAAATATCGCGTTAGAAACACACTCCGCTCTACCGGCGAAAGTTTTAGGCAGCGTTGTATTTTATCAGCACAACGCATAACAGCTGCCGAAATCCTGACGCTCACACATATGATTAGGGTAACCAAAAGTCAATCAAGTCAAAATTTTTCTGCCGTTTCTAAAGTTTATGAAACGTCCACAAACCAAATTTCACGCTCATACCATGAAGGAATCCCAAGTTATTAGGTCAAAAAAAGTCAAAATTATCATTAGGTCAATTTATCGTTAGGTCAAACTTTTCTTGCAGCAAAGTTTTTTCTCTTCATCGATGCTTTACTGAAACTACAACAACAGATATTGATATGCTTTTGCAAGTTTAGTTGCAATTCTGTAATAATAGTGGGTATGTTGCGACTTCTAGTGTAATAATGCTGTTTTTCCCACTACTGGACGATTGAATAACACGTAGGATAGACATGGCAAGGCAAGGAACGTGGTCATACAGTACTTGGTTTGGTAAATGCTCAATCCATTATATTTATGCATATAACGTTTCAACTTTGTGATATTCTCAGGTTTGACTCTATTGTAGTTATTTATGTACTTACCAATATATCATCACCACAACCATATATTTTAAAATTTCGAAGCATAGAGTGCATAAATACGCTTCTGGGTTAACCTCAACACCTAAGGNTGAATTATTTTGCAGTTGCAAACGCAGAAAAATTGTAGGTCAAAATAAAGTCAAAATGTGTAAATTATAAAGTTAAAATTTTAAGTTTAGGTCAAAAAATTGGTTGCCCTACATATGATACATCAACGCCGTAGGATAAACAGCCTTTTAGTCACCTATCGAGGTGTCTCCACCGGATGAGCGGAAATATTAAGCAAGTAAGCAACTTCCCTTTCTTATCAATAAAACACAGAACAATAGCTTAACTGCTGAAGAGCTTTCTGATTAACTGCGGCAACCAGTTGCTTTACTGCTTTAAAAGCCCAGCTGCAACTGTAGTGGCTGGACCTTCACCAACGAACGATGCTGGAGCTTACCAGAGCAGACGCGTTTCGAGTAGATTCCCGAAATATCGGCCATTGTTATGCAATAATATTGAGAAATAAGTCGCTACAAAGCAGTGGTGAGCATAAGATGGCTGGACCACGGCGATAATAATATGGGCTGTGTCGCCCTCATTAGCCAAAGAAGATTTTCATGGGGCGTGGGACTTATAGCTGATGAAAGAAAGCTTAAATTTTAATAAGTCTGAATAATTTCCTCACCTCTTTTCAATCATCTCTGCTTACAATAGACGACTATATTTTGCCACCCCCTGGAACGTGCCGCCCCTGGCTATAGCCAGAGTAGCCAGTGGGTTGCGACGCCACTGCTGCTACGGCATTTTTAAAGACCGCAACTATTCAATCCACAGTAAATACGGAGATTGTCCTGAAGCGACGGTTTAGTGTATTTGGTTCTGCTGTAGTTTGTGAGACCATTGGAAAAATTTGAAAGACCGTTTCAGTCTCTCTAAAAAACACTTATCAAAACACTTATTTTTGAAGCAGTGCATCGCCCACCTCAGTGTCCAACTACAAAACTGCCGCCTGCGGCACTCAGTTTTCACGAATCGGTGACTATAGCCAGTGAAAAACTCAGGATCTCTACGGCGTGATGGGAATGATGATGGTTTTTCAAATCTTTAAGGTTAAGGTTCCACGCAAATCGTCATTCATAATAGAATGGAACATTAAAGAATGAAAACCTGGTTCGCGAACGAAGTGAAACGAAAAACTGTATAAGCAAAATTTACGCGATTCCTTGAAAAAAAAACTTCAGCATTTTCAAACCTGCAATAGTTTCAAAACAAAAAGTAAATTTGGGGAAAATTGCCAAATTTTGAGAGAATAACAAAAAAGTTTTGTTTCAGATTTATTAAGTTTGTTTCGCTGCTTCCTCTCATTATTTAAAAAATGTTGTGTACTTTGAAAGTGCCACACGTAATGAAACTAGTAACTTCGCTTACTTTTTCACAACTTTTCTTTTGAGCTGATCAGCTCCATACACGTTGAAACATTTCACAGCAACCCAGCCATGCACATCTTCTAAAGCCAAACGAACAACAGAGCTGGCACCAGCACCAAGCTCTCCAGGTGTACCAACGACGCAATAAATTTTGCTGGTATCGAGTTCTTGCAAGTGGATATTCTGAACAAAATTTACAAAAACGAGCTACCACCTGTCCACATCGATTTTCAAGTTTTCAGGCAGCACATCTACAAAAACATATGTGCCATATGTACGATATATGCTTAGTTTCAGTTGCAAACTATGCAAAAGGGAGGGGATGGTAAAATGTTGGTACATACACACAGGCCCGTAGCCACGGGGGGCATTTGGGGACAGTTCCCCCAAATTTCTTTTGTGCTCCCCCAAATTTTGTTGCGCCCAGAAAAATTTGTTTTAAACATATAGTAAAAGCAAAAATCTTGCCCCCCTAAAAATGCATTGTGCCTCACCAAATATTGAAACCTGGCTACGGCGTGCATACACAACATTTGATGATTTTTTAAGCTGATTTCGTTGTCACTTTAAAGGTACTCTGCAGAGTTGTCATAGAACAGTAGAACTTATAACTTTAAAACGGTTTTCATGGTTGCACTAATGCTCCAAAGCTGCGAGCTTTGAGCACAGTGCGGATGATGCTGGTTTACGTGCTTGGCACGTTCAAAGTTAACACAAAACCTTGACCGCAACAAACTGTGTTGAAGCAAATAGTTTCCATTGTCTAATGAGCAAAGCTTTGTTACATCACCGCCACAATCGCGTCGATAATAAACACTATTAACGTGATGCTACTATTTACGTCGGTGGTAAGATAGGGCAGAGTTGTAAGTCTTGCCGGGGCTAGGTTCGGGTTCAAGTTTGTCAAAATGCTTCGGACCGATTTCGGGTCTGCAAACAAAATTCTTTTGCAACGACGGACAATTTTCGCAAGTTAATGTTGAAATGATTGATTGTGAAATACTTATTCTTGTTTACTTAGCACCTACCAACACTCTGCAGTTGCACATATCTTGACTCACACGGTAAATTTGGCTTTCGGCCGTAAACCGGGATTCAAAAATACTGTAAATGTGGGGCTCGGGCCGGGTCGGTTTTCAAAATGAGGCCGGTTTTACAACTCCGCAATAGCGACTTTCATGTGGTCAATTCACTGCACCGCTTCCTTAGTAAGGCTAAAATGCTTCAGGTTCACGGCAACCACTGGTCTTCTCAATAACCTGACCATTGACAAAAAGGTTAACGAAGGTGTTACCTTTGAAATGCTAAAGTATTGAAAATTCATACAAGAGTAACAAACAAACTTCAATCCTTATTCGTAATTAACCTCCACACAAAGAAGGCAGTCTACACAATGGCAGCATCGCCTGTGAAACGTTTCCTTCAACCCATTCATTAATGCATGAGGCAGTACAGGGCGCAAGTACCGTTTTTCAAGTCTTCGGTAGCACCTGACCGGGAATCGAACCCGGTCTACCGAGCTTTAACAGCCCGTGCTCAAATTAATGTGCCACCTCCCCGATATGTTGAACGGTAAACCGAAAAAAAAGCATAATCGACAACATCATTTGAAACGAAAACTTCACTACGTTCCAGGTCCTTAACCAGGCCTGGAAAAATGTGTTGGACATAGTATAAAAAAATTGCCCCCCCCCCTCAGAAAACACTTAGCCCCCTAGTGTCCCAAGCTGGTTACATGCCTGGAACGTTCCGAAATGAAATTTTTTCCACTACTACACAAAAGTGGATTTGCAAACCAAGAAAAATTTTATAAGCACCACCTCGTCCGTGTTCACTTCAGAACGTATTGTTGCGTCTGAAAGAATACTAAATTTAGACAAACATCACTATTTTGATCGAAATAAATAACTTCGAAGATCAGATAGATTTTAACTCGACGAGACGAATAACTTATACAACTGATGCTGTTTTAACATAACACGTTTCTCTGATATATTGATGACAACTTGCGAAGCTTGGATCAGTTATAAGCGTCTTACGCGGGTGCAAAACCGGAGAAAACATTCCGTTGTAGAACTCAACACTAATAAGCACAAACCACTTCAGCATGCTTAGCCTATGCTCGTGAACGAGTAGCAATGGACGTCAAAATTTGATTCTCTGACAAACCAAGCTTTCAAGTTTTTTTCTGAAATTTAAATTAGATTTCATGAATTTCTCTCGCAGCTCTCATAACTTTGGTTGTGATTTTTTTAATTCCATGGCAACACCAACAAATATGCTTGAACGATGTGCAGTAGAAATCTGTTTTTTTGTGTGTAATATGAAAAGGCGACCATGAATTACAAAATGACAGCAAATCATCAAATAAGATGGAGAAATGAATATGTTTACGACTTCCGAAAATCTACACAAGCAATTATTTTATGTTATGTTTTTGTTTCAGTAACGAATGTCACGTTTCTAGGGCGTTTAAAATTAAAAATCATAAACGACATTCACAAATATGTTGACACATTTTAAAATCCTTAGAATATATTTAGTCACAGCGTATAGACCTAATTTAAATTCAATTCTGCATTTTCTGTTTGAAAGAAATAATTTATAAACAACATGCAAAATTTGAAGAACTTTCATATTTAAAAAAATGTAAATGTACCCCAACACTTAGAGACATCCCTGCTCAACGTTGAAGCAATGAATCAGAATTCTGTCGAACTGTTTGACGCCTGGAGATGATGAATTCTGAAAAAAGACCATAAAACGTATTTAGCAGTTTGGTCATCACTGTCAAGAATCAGATTGTCAATTCTATTATTTTTTTTTAAATCGTGTCTCAAATTACTATCTATCAAAAACAATACTTCCACAGCCAAAATTTCAGACACTACAATCTTTCTCAGGCCGGGACTACCGAAGACAGTTTTGTATTCTAAGTCTTTGTCAGCCGGGACTACCGAAGACAGTTTTGTATTCTAAACTTCCAGTGTTGTCATTAGGTTTTCTTTCATACATTTCCAGTTGCAGCAGCCATACCACAGTCTCAGAGTATTTAATTCGCCACCGGAACAGACATAACTTCAGTTCTTATTCAAAACGAATACTTTGTGATATTTTATGAAAAATGTGTGAAATGAAATTTTAAGTTTCTTTCAACAATTTCTTTCAATTGGCAGGGAGCGTGTGGGCCATGGCTATGCCTCAGAGACTATGGCTGCTGCAATATTGGAAATGCATGAAAGAAAACTTAGTGAAAACACTGGAAGTTTGGATTATAAAACTGGCGATGATACAGCAACAAAACTGCCCATACCTTGTAGTGAAAAGATGGAATGAAACTGCAAATGGTGCTCCGTAATATTTTTTAAATTAATCCCATGAAAGATAAGACCATTTTACTTTTTAAAGTGATCACACCATGCAAATACCAGGCCATCAGCTAGACAAAAATGCACGGTTACATGAAATCAAAATTTCTGAAGGTCAGTAAAGACGCATTTGAGAAACGTTTGATGGACAGCATATAGGACAAGAAAAAGGATTGAATGACAGTATGAAATAATTCAACATCGATTGCAATCATGAATTTCTATTTACAGAACTACCTCAAATAAAATACAGACACTGAAAATTCAAGCACACTGAAAGTTGAGAGAAATAAAAATATTGATCATCATGTCTGTAAGTGGGCCTAATGATTACCTATTTCAGACGAAACTGAATTATTTGTATAACTGCAAATTTGCACTGCTGTACAGTAAAACGCTTTGAAACACTAACACCTTGCACACTGCCAGTGATGTGGTCCACTAACGCAAACTATGCATTAAGGTTTATGAAACAGTGATACTGAACAATTTAATCTAAGGCAGTGTTTTTCAACCCTTTTGCTGCAGAGGAACCCTGCGCAAATGTTTGCGTTGCTCATGGAACCCTATGCAATGATCCAAGTGTCTATATTGCAACAACTGCATAGAACTGTCGTTGTGAATTTCATCCCAGGCAATCTCGGTCTGTTTCGACGGAACCTCTAGAAGCCACACGCGGAACCCTGAGGTTCCGTGGAACCCCGGTTGAAAAACACTGATCAAAGGCACTTCAATGCTTTATAATCGCACCACTGCAGGAAATCAAATTATTCGTAATCAAATTTTACAAAACCTGTCTATATTTTGACAACTTTGACATGAAACGTTTGAATTTATATTTTTGAAATTATTTTCTCAAATTTGATAAACATGCTAATTCAACAGATTTGTAATATAATTTTTATAAACTTAGAGTATGTTCCAGATATTTTGGAAACTTGTAAACTAACACATATTTTATGCATAAATGCTCTGCTTGTCTAGTAAGCTACACCTTTTTTAAAAATAGTGTACTGCATGGTGATGAATGCACTTCATAAAAACTACAACAATCGTTGTGAACTTCAATGAAAAGCAGAGAGATGTTGCAAATTTCTCTTTTGTTTGTGAGATGGGATACTTGCAGATGTCATGAGAATCATGAAGTTTGCACAAAATCTTTGAATTGCTGTCTTGCGCACTAGGACGACACTAAATATTTTTTTCTTGCAAAAGTTATGGAAGCTATCGATCACCATGAGCCTTGGTAAATCAAACACTTCTGTTCTTCATCACAACAATTTTCGGTAAAGGTTTATGAAATGCACCAATGGGCCGCCAAACTTGGCGAGAAAATTTTGGCGATAAAGCTAACCTCAAACCCTAAACCTGTTCTCTAATGCGCCATTCGTGAGTGTGGCACGTCGAGTTAAAACTCGCCAGCGGAAAAAGTCGCCACGTGTGTGCGCTTTCTACAACAACGCCCAGTTTTTTTCAAAACTTGACATGTAAATTGTGTTATACAAAGGTGATGGTGCTATCGCACGCGTTGCAGTTGCACTGCCATCTCCTGCGACTTTGCGTTTGACTATTGTAGAAACAAAGTGCGCGGAATCTAACAAGGAGGCTCCTTATCAGGATGAAACCAGGCCGTTGCCGCATCCGCTTCACATTCCCGCCACCGCTGGCATTGTCTCATTTTCAAAAAAACTTTATTTGTTCACACTTGCAGAAGGTCCGTGGCCAGGGTTTAAGGTTTGGGAAGGCAAAATACATTTTTAGGGGAGCACTATTTTTGCTTATGTTTTATTATATGTTTAATAAAAACGTTTTGGCCAGAACAAGATTTGGGGGCATCAAAAACATTGGGGGACCACATTCCCCGAATTTCCCCCGTGTCTACGGGCCTGGCTTGCAAGCGAGTATTCGCGTCTCCCATTCCCTTTCGTGTATGAAAACCGTAATTTTCTGCCTCGACGAGTTGTTCTTACTCTTAGAAACGCTGCCGTATGCAGAACCGTCGCCAGAAAGTCTTCACTAGGGGGGCTTTACGGTTGTGTGGGGGGGATTTACGTTAGTGCGAGGGGGGCTTGATATTGAAAATTTCATAAAATCTCCACTGATTTATAGTGTTTCATATTTCGATTTGGGGGGGCTTGGTACTTTGTTTGGGGGAGTTAAGCCCACTAAAGCCCCCCGTGGCGACGGGACTGGCCATATGTTCACTCAGACCATAGATAGGCAAACTTTCCGTATGGCGGCCCAAACCGCCTTTTCAGTCGTAAATAAGCCCATGCTTATTTTTGAAGGCCCTGCGTCAAACGTATGTTGTATTCACATACCTGCAACATAATGATGGTATGTTAATGTCACAAACCGTATGACTCAAACAATGCTTTTTTAACATCAAACAGTCAAATGCTCCATAATTTGCTGCAGTAACCTGTGTTTCAGCCCACACAACTGGCACAAGTTACGTACTACGCGGCCCACAAAAGAAAGTATAGTGTGTGCGGCCCAATAAAAAGTGCCAAATAGCCCACATCTGGGCCGAAGCCCAATTTGCCGACTACTCACTCGATAAAGAATCGACTGTTTTTTCGCCAGTTGATACTATCATTGGCAGAGCGTGGTGCTGTCTGCAGCTAAGCATCTGTATGTAATGCACTCGGATTTGGTCAGTGCGATAGATACTACGGTCTAATCTGGTCTGCCATTAAACTGCTCATAAATCTCGTGGTCAAGATTTCAAGCAGTGGGACGGAACCGCCTTGCATTCAATTCGTTTGTACTGCAACGAATGACCTGCTTAACGAGCACTACTCTTGCTCAATATAAAACGCCAATCGAAGATGCGGATCTCAGTACTACTTGGTTAAGAAACCGTGGCTCCTGAAGCATCAGGTGCAATGATTTTAAATTTGAGCGGCAGGCGGTTTAAAGCGGAGCTCGCACAAGCGACTAATGCAGAGTCTCGTTTTCCTTCGCATGAATACGTTGCTGTGTTCTTAGGGTTTATATGCTGCTCCTGATGGTGAAGCTGACCTTACTTTTCTGTGGAAAGTGACCAGTCAAACGAATTTACGCTGGACGAAACCCCAAGAGAAGACTATCCGCCATGTCATCGGAAGGTTGCCTGTTTGCTTGCATAGATATTTACGACCCTATTTCTTAAAATGAAATTGTGGTACGTGTGAGGTCGGGTTGCATAAAAACGCAGCTGTTGGAGATAGTTTGAAGTTGCCTGCAGGAACCTTTGATTTTCCGTTACCTAATGTTTCTGTGCATTGATTGACTCAACTGAGAAAGCCTGTCAATTGATATCGCTTTGTCCCTCACTGGAAACGACTTCCTTTTGACCAAGAATATTGTGGTATGATTGTGTGCAGCAATCATGCTCCTAGCTTGTGTTGATCTGAGCAGCGCCAGTATTCTGTTTGCGTGGCGTACTGTCCTCGTTCCTTTGTTGCATTCTTGCGGCGGTACTGCGTGCTGCACAGATCTTTCCATTCTACAAGTTTCGTTCATAGCAGGGGTGGGCAAATAGCGCCCCGTGGGCCAAATGTGGCCCGCCACAGCGTCTTCAGTGGCCTTCGCAAGCATTCAGGAAAAATCTTCAAATAGGAAATTTCCTCCAACTTATCACAGCAAATATCAGTGCCGAGGCTATAACCGAGATTTGCTTCTATTTCCATAAGAAGGTATGGCCTCCTCTAAATGCGACCTTCTCAAAGTGGCCCCCTAGCCTAATTAATTGCCCACCCCTGGTTTATTGTATTATGCTGTTCCTTTCTCTGAAAATCCTTTTAATTTGTGAAATGATAAAACCCCGTTTCCGAGGCTTCGTTTGAGTGTTGTTACAGCGCTAACATCGATGATTCATAGGAATCATTTCAGCTTCTAACAAGAATATACAACGTTACAAGGTATTACAAAGACACAATACGAGGTCGGATAGGTGAAAGAAAAAACTATTGCAACAGTCATAATATACAATGCTACAGATGACCAGTCTCCACAAAGGTGAAGGATTTTGAATCCATCAGCAAAACTTTGTAATAGGAAATCCATTTCAGGTAACAGTACGCATTTTCAGTCCAACAATCTTATTCAAGTATAATATTTCTATTTGAACAAAATATTCTATTATTTTTTAATAGAATATTCCAAAAAACTCAGTTTGTAATCAACATGCAGCCCAAATAAGCTTTTTCAATTTTGTCCGTTTGAAGCTAAATAACTTGTAAGCAAATGTTAACACTACAACATTTAAGCTACCCGTAAGCACTGCTTACAGGTTGTACGACAGACGATGCGTAGTGTTACGTGAAACCGATTTCTTATCACAGATTTGCTGATTGATTTAAACTCTTAACCTGTGTGGAGACGAGTTACCGGAATAAAGATATTTGCAAGTTCGAATCATCGCAAAAAGATGAAGCGCAGAGCCCATTCGGCTGATTCCTTGAAAACTTGCCAACTTGGAGCCTTTAATGGTGGGACTAAAAGATTTTGTTCTAAGCTCATTCCAGCAGATGGTGCAGTAACTGAGCAAATGCACTAAGCACTTAAATTTAAAAAACAAAACGAATAAGAAACCATTGGCGCATCAATTTTAAGTTTCGAGTGCTGAACAGATTTAACAACATGGGTTTGGTCGTTAATTTTCATTCTTTGCAAGAGGTTGTGTCGCAACCTCTATGATCATGAAAAACATTCAAATTCATGCTAAAACAGCTGACCATCTGCTTCATGAACATTGATTTCAGCTTCAACATGCGCTCAACAAAACCTCTGAAGTTTGGCCTGAACCATGAACATAAACAAACACTATTATCATAAACGCACAGGCTAAACTGAACCATGAACAGAAAAACAAATCCAACAAAAATATACGAAGATGACCACCCCACACTGCTTGCTATGCTTGGCACAAAGTCACGTTTCTTTCAGCTCAAAACGAACTCGGTGTTTCTGCGAAACACTTTAATGCCCTCTTAATAGTACTGCCTAAGGCAGCGCTTTTCAACATTTTTATGTTAGGGCACACTAATACAATCTGTATTTGGCTGCGGCACACATACTTTGAAACAAGTTAAAACCCAAAGCAATGCAACGCGGACCAAAAAGATTTGCAGCATAAGGTTTTGCCAAAACATAACACTTTCGCGGCACACTTCAGCGGCACACCAGTGTGCCGCGTCAAACAGTTTCGGTAACACTGGCCTAAAGCATGCTAACAACGCAAGTCGCCTGATTTGTTTGATAGCCTCAAGGTGGGAACAGAAGTTGGTTATAGCAACTAGATGATAAAGTTTCATTTTGCACGAAAACTAAAGTTTTCTATGGCTTCAGAATATGATTTCCAGCATGCCAAAAAGTCAGGATAACAACCTGGGATTCTTATCATCGCAGAAAGTGTACTGCAACCAAGAGTCAAGCAATGTACACCTCTACACAAAGGCAAGGTTTTCACCGTCTGCTTGTTTTGTGTTTCTTTGATGTTATCCTTTGCTAGTCACTTCGTTCCGATTTTCAAACTAACGCATTTTGTTCTTTCATATGAAACGACTTCAGTTTATTTGATTTAAACCAACAATCGGACTGGCTGAGAAGTTGACACATAATGTCTTTCGCCAACCAATTGTGTCTCAAATATGCAGTTCCAGCTATTTTGCAGATTTCCTAAATCCTTTTCTCTTGCATTTCTCATTTTTTTTCTTAACATGTAATAATTTTTTCTGCCTTTTGGTACTTTTCACTTTTTTCTTTAAGTAGCATTTCCGTTATTTCGTGATTTGAGTAACAAAAATAGGTTAATAAACCTACCTACCTGCTAATGGAGGTGCAGATGTTCAATCTCAAACCTGGTGGAAATTCTGGTTTTGCCTACTACGGTCTTTGTTTTTTTAATGGCTGAGAGCTGTTGACCTTTATTGCATCAACTTTTAACTTGTTTCTCTACAGGTAAAACAGAGCTATTTAGGCTCTTTCCTAGATTAATTATTCACCGCAAACAAGTCATATGCAAAAACAATTCCTTTTCCATACACATATGAAGACTTAAAAAAGAATAGAAGCTACAGCACTTGTAATAAAAATCACGGCCAATGAAAACAATACAAACGACATATTGCAAGCGTTTCCATAACTCCTGTTATCACCATCAGTGCATTGCAAATTGAACTGCAGTGCCCATGCTGCAGGTTCTGATTGGCCACTCAGCAGAATAACGCTGTGAAAAATGAAAAATGTGAAGGGCTATTTCGGTTGTGACGCAGTGGCGCGTGCTTGATTTTAGAATACTGCTGTATTTTCCTGAGCCTCAGCAAAACATTTCTTTCCCTGATGCTAGCGCATCTGTCAGCACAAGCCAAAACATGACGCTCGCACGCATCACGATATCCAGTCATGGCGTTTGGTCACGCACATTGATTCTCAACCCATGTCATGACAACAAATCGGAGGCACGTAAATACAGGTCACGCCTTAATGAGTCATGCACACCAGACCGTGCCATTTCAAGACGGGCAGCTATGGTCTGCTAGCCTCGGAAAAGTGTTATCACTAGGGCAACCAATTTTTTGACGGTGATGGTATATTGGTAAGTACATAAATAACTGCAGTAGAGTCAAACCTGAGAACATCACAAAGTTGAAACGTTTTATGCATAAATATAATGGATTGAGCATTTACCAAACCAAGTACTGTAAGATCACGTTTCTTGCCGTACCATGCCTATCCTACGTACTATTTAATCGTCCAGTAGTGGGAAAAACAGCATTATTACGCTAGAAGTCGCAACATACCCACTATTATTACAGAATTGCAACTAAACTTGCAAAAGCATATCAATATCTGTTGTTGTAGTTTCAATGAAGTATCGATGAAGAGGAAAAAACTCTGCTGCAAGAAAAGTTTGACCTAACGATAAATTTTGACCTAATGATAAATTTTGACTTTTTTTGACCTAATAACTTGGGATTCCTTCATGGTATGAGCGTGAAATTTCGTTTGTGGACGTTTCATAAACTTTAGAAACGGCAGAAAAATTTTGACTTTTGGTTGCCCTAGTTATCACTGAAATGAAATAGAAGTGGACGGGGTAATGAACTACCAGGCAAAGACACAAAAATTGCGTAAGGGTCAGAAATGTGGCAGCTACCAACGGGCCGAGGTACTCCACTAGAAGACAAAGAAAAACATGCTATTATCTCATATAATCGTGACATGCATGTTAACATAATTTTGAATTGGAAATGTTTATCTCGAACAAATCAGTAGCTAAACAATACAGTAACAGCACTATCAGATCGGAAGCCAGGATACAAACCAGTCAATTGACCATCCTCGGAAATTTTGATGCATTGTATTAGAACTTCAAAGAAAGATTAGGTTGATCTTTGTTTCATGTTAAAACCACCATGAGAAAATATTTGCTTACCTGTATTGCAAGCTGAGCTTCTTATTTCGGCATGGTTCAATTTGTTCCCAGCCCCAGTCTTGTTTCGAACGTAGTTTATGTGGCTTACATGCAGAGAATGGTGTATTTAGGTATTGCAGAGCGAAGTGAGCAATCACCGTTTTATAAAATCATAACTTTTGAGAGTGTAATTCATGCGTTAAATACATTAGCTTAGATCAGGGGTCTAACACAGGGGTGGGAAAATTTGGCTCGGGGGCCACTTTGAGAAGACCGCGTTTAGCGGAGGGCCGTACCTTCTACGTTGATCGCAAAGTAAATAAAAAAAAACACGAACAATAACGGCACACAGAAAAAGCTTATGAAACCCCAACTGTTCTTGTGCAGATACACTTTATCCAGCGCAAGCAATCAGTGGCGTGCAGAAGTCTGGTCAAGCCCGGGGCGACTGCTTGATTGGATGCCCTCTAACAAATTCTGGTATTGAGTAATGGCTCATGGTGGTCATTGTGACTTGTATACGCTGTATGTGACGTCACAGTATGACGTCATATTCACGTTTGCAAGCCAACGTTTTGACGAAGCTTGTTGACACAACATGCATATTCAAGAACGCCGGAACAGCGGTAGGGCAGGGGGAGTAGTAACAGAGTTGAGGGCAATGGAAACTTATAAAAAACAAAAAAATCGTTCCCAATCCGTTTGTTTCTGTTCATCAACAATGTTGACCTCAAAAATAATAACAGAAATAATAGAAAACCACTCTGAATTTGCTGGGTTCCGGAATAGCTGAAATAAATTTGTTTCAAGCTTATCTTGATAAACCAGGAAATTACCTATAATACTGTTATGAAAAGGCACCTTCCACCCCGTTGCCCTCCTTTTGAGTAGGCAGAGGCAATGCCCCCGCCATGCCTCCATTCTCCGGCGTATCGTGCACATTATTCTACTCGCACTCTCTTTACTCGTTGTTGTAGCTGCAATGTGTCACTGTAATGAACATAAATTATCAGCGGTCTCCTAAGACGGAGCAGTTCGCAACTGCAAAAATATCCGGCAATGCGGTGAAACAGGGGAGCAGAACACACTCAGTTCTACGCCAGCGCAGTTGACAACCGCAAGAATACAAGGCTGTGCGAATGTCTTGTCGAATAGAAGTCGATCACAAGGTATGCGGCGGGAATGGCGGACGCCCAAGGTTGAAAGTTTGAAACTTGTAAACTGCACGAGAATTAAAATGTGCATAAAGTACGCAAGAAAGTTTTCGTTTTTTATTATGTGGCTGTTATATGTACAATTACTAAGGTGAAAGAAAAGATAGGGACTTGTGTTAGCCGTTATGATCAATCCGCCTGAACTGGCAATTGATGCCGAAGCTCGAAACGAAGCACATATTGCAAGCACAGGTGTGCAACTGTGTTAGCACAAAAAACGAAACGGAAAACTAATGATGCATCATAAAATCAGCTAAATCAAGCACGTTGAAACAGGAATGTTTTGAAATTTGGCTCAGAGACTCAATTAAACGTCCATAAATATCTTCAGGGTTGATATAGTTGGACCCAACCAAAAAAGACTGTTTTTTTTTAAAAAAAACCTTTAAAAACAATAAAACCCACCAAAAAATCCCACTCTTTTCTTTTGAAAAATGGACTATGAAGTAAAAAGTGAAATAAGCAGCACACTTAGAAAAAACCAGTTACTTTTCAAAAAATCCAAAAGAAGCGGATAAAAAAAAAACTCAGGTGGGTTGTTTTTTTTTGAAAAAACGAGTTCTTCTCAACCTTGAGGCCTGATTAATTATCTTTCAATCCATTTTTGTGATTTTCCTTTGATCATACTGTGGAACAAGTCGCATCACTATCAGTTTGATTGGGTGTGCGCCCCCCGCCTAGAATATAGGTGGTAGCCGGTAGGTCCCTGGTATTGAAGAAGCTGAGAATTACTGGCATTTGAATACGAGTATGTACAAATTAGTGTTGACAACAAAACAAGTTTCGAAGAATTAAATCCATGCCGCATGTATTGGTAGACTTACAAAAGGAAAAATCACCTAGTTACAGCATTTAAAATTTTTTAATTTCACTTTTTGGATGCCCCCCTGCCTTAGATGCCCTCGGCCGTCGCCCCGTTCGCCCCCCTCTCCACTGCAAGCAATTCAATGTGACAGATGTAGCCTCACACACTTTTCAAAAATTTTCAGATTTGAAGATTTTTCCTGAATACTTCCGCGGGCCATTAAAAACGCTTTGACGGGCCACATGTGGCCCGCGGGCCACTAATTGCCCACCCCTGGCTTAGATGATATCCTTACGCAACCCACATTAGTTGTACGAAATGACCTTACTCTCGTCCGACCACTTTCTATTGTGAATAGTAGGTTGACCTGCTAGTACCTTTAATGTTTGTGCGTACATTTCCGTAGACCTAATGTCAGGAAAATCTTTTGGTATCAGTAATGCAAGATTTTGTCAAAATCTGCAAAAAATACTACAAACCATTTATGATTTGTATGAAGTCTGACGTGACAAGATAGAAGTGCAGCCCACAGAATAGTGTTTCTGAGCCAAGCAACTCGATTATATATCGATGATAACCGTGCTTTGGCTAAACGGTTAGCGGATATGAAGGTAGACAAGGCCAGGGTTGCCAGGTAGTCGTGAGAAAAAAATCCACATTAACACTTTTAACAAAAAGTCAGTATGTACTAAAAAGCCAATCACAAGATAAAATCAAGACAACACTTATAAACACCAATACGTGTTGCACAGAACTTTTCAAAGACATAATCTACATCGGCCTATACAGAAATAAACGCCTAATATAACGTCTTAAAAGTGGTTTCGATGGTGCAATATTCTTTTTGAAAGCCTGATACCACAAAACAAAAAGTTGTAATATGCTAATGCAGAGTTGCCAGATAAAAATTTAACATTCTGCCAAGCAGTGTCCGGAAATCTGTCAAACAATCTTTAAATGTGCCAAGCCAAGATAAAAATTAAATTGGTCAAAAACAGACCAAAAAAGCCAATATTTGGTTTGCCCTTCTTCATAAATAAAAAATCCAAAAGAGCTGTGGTAATAATTGCTAATTTCTAATTGCTAATAAGAGCTAATTGCTAAAGAGCTAATTGCTGATGGTCAGTGCTCCCACTAAGATAATTTTACACTGAGCAAACATTTGTTTTAATGAGCATGATTAGTTTAGGGCTGAGTAAGTCGACTTTTCAATGAATTACAAACTTTGTGAATTATATAATAAACATAAACTCTTGTCAAAATATGGAAAAAATACATGTTTGCGTGCTTTTCCATTGCTTTGGAATGTTGTAAGTGCGCGAGAATGAGATGTCACTGCGCAACAGTTCTGGTGGTCATGAGTATTTGCGCACCTTGGACGGAACATTGCTGACGATGCAGTGCAAATGGACGTTCACAAAACGTTTATCCATTTTACACTACAAAGAAAATGCCCCATGTTACGGTAACAATTACAAAAAAACGCTTCGTTGGCAGCAATAGCCAGGTATATTAGTATTGCGACAATTTACACAGTAGGCTATCTGCAGATTTTCAACGCAGGGCATTTGTTTTCAAGCAAGCATTGCCATGTTCTGCAAAGAAAGAAACATAGAATTGCCATAGTTTTCAACAAAACCTCAAATTATAGCTTCATTTTACTTAGCAAGCAGGGCCGCACCCAGCTGATATATTCAACTGAACTAACAACTGAACATGTTTTTAATATTTCCCTTCTCTTTTCAAGGCGGAAGCCACACTCACTTCGTGAGCACTCATGCGAAGCCAGGTCGAGGACCGTCACATTCCCAAATGCGCCGTTGCGCGTTCTGATCTCACAACGTCCAGAACCGCATCTCCACCATCTGAGTGTGCAGCAGCCAGCCGTGCTGCTACACACTCAGATGTCAGAACTAAACCTAAACGATTTAGACGTATTCCCACAAGCCTGCATAAATGTAGTTTGACACTCAGGCATATTGGTCACTCTCGCACTAAGAATGGATTTTTGTGGAAGCATTGCTATAGATTCACTCATGCTGCTTTTCACAAAGCATAAATGCACGTGGCTTACCGCTATCAGCATGTCACTGTCTCGCCTGCATTACCAGCCAAGATGTGTGCGTTCAACAGTCTCATGCAACAAAACGCCTGCCACCGTAGTATAAAGTGAACCTTTGCAGATTTGTTGCCGTGTTATTGTTACCGAATAAGGACCAGCAATAGAACAATCTGCTCGTGACTTTCACAACCCGCCTCTGCAGGCGAAGGAGACATAACTGAACTGCAGGCTCATCACTGCATGACACTATAACTCTGAACCTGAGTCTTGTGCAATGTGCAGCGTGAGTTTCATACAAGCAAAAAAACTGTCATTGCAAGAATCAAATCAATTAATCGGAATTAAGATGCCGACTTCAGGTTTTTTCATAAATATTTGGTTCTTAATCCCAATTTCCAGGGGGGTAACATGCCCGTTTTGCCCCCCTGCGGATGCCCATGCGATCATTGACTATTTTATATCATGCTCCATAAACAAGGCGAGCTAATCTAATGAAACAAAGAAACGTTTTTGACTGATTGTTAGCATAAGTTAATATTTAGCATCTTTAGCGATTAAGTAATGTGCAGTACAAAAATATTTTTGGCGATGATCTTCAATGATATCAAGTGCCATGTCAACACCTCTTTAGGTCTGGTGGGGGATGGATCTCCTGCATTCCCCTTGTGTCCGAGCCTGGCTGAAGTGTGGAAAATTTTAGATTAAAAACTTTCAGGTTTCTTTCAAGAGCTTAGAGCGACAGCACTAATGAAGCATTTTAAACAGCACAGAAGTGAAAACCGTAAGAAACTGAGATTAGAAAAACTTAATTTGTTCTGTTGGTGCAAATATTCACATAACGATTCACGTAAATTAATTGTTTTTCTCACGAAACGGCCTGAAAAGCTAAAGTAGAAGCAGGACAACCGATTTCTCCAAACAAATACCTTGCCAAAATTCACTAGATTACACCGAAATATCAGTAGATCACTAAGTCAGCCCAAAAAGTAACTAGATCTAGTGAAAAATCACTAGGCGTGGCACCAGTGCTTCACTACGAAGTTAGCCTTTCTAACTGACGTAGCTGGACTACCATCGTAATATGCTTTATGCCATGCTCTTTTTCATTTTGTCGTTAATAAGATCCCATACCATTCTTCTATGATGTCACAAACGCCTGTACTGTGTTTGTTCCTGTTGCACGCATAGTCTATATATTGCAAGGGCCCGTAAATACTTTTTCGAGCGACCCTAAGAATAGTTATAAATTCTCGCTACCCAAACATTTCGTGAGCATGTAATTTTGTGGAAAATGCTCTATAATTAAATATAAATCATAGGACCGGGCTTACTATTGGCAGTAGCAATTTTCGTGCACAAATTTGCATGAAACATAGCACATAAAACAGTAGGCCTAAATGGTTGCATTTATTATGTCTAATGAGAATGGAAAATTTAAAATGTAAATTTAAATTATGTCGTGTGTGGTGGACCATACGTGCCATCCTAAAATTTGCTTCTTTGTGGCATTTGAAAAAAATTATTTAAATACAAAAATTTTTCAAATACAATCGCAAGTTAAAATCTTTATGTTTCAAAAACATTTTACTTTAATTTCAAAAACACTTTGCGCTCCGCAAATGGTTTATAAATGAAAAAAATTTTCGATTAGAAAACAATTTTGCTTTCGTTTCAAAAACACTTTCGCAGGATAGCCTAACTGCTCCAGTTTTGATGACCTCCAAAAGTGTAACGAGCTCCCAGACCCTGTGACGTTTTCAACCCAGTGCTTATCTCATCTTCACCAAGGTAAAGTTAGCCCGACTTTTTCCAGCCCGACTTTTTCGTTGGATGCGAGGAAGGTACATTTTTAAAAAAGTCAAAAGAGCACACAACAAAGACTTTTCAGATCAAGAAAACACACAGGCAGTATAGAATAATACAATTCCTGGTCAATCAAAATATTGGTTTGGAAAAATAGAATCAAAATTTACCAACAACGACGTAACAAAAAAGGCCAACAACAAAAAAAGCTACATGTTTCAACAAATATAAACAAACTTTCAGGAAACATATAGTGATGAATTTTTATATCATTTTCTTTGTCTATTGTAGTAAATTTGTTTCCTGCAAAAATCGCGGGTTACAGTTTTATGTGAACGACATACGATACCGAAACGTGAACACACCTACAGACAGTAAATGCAAGAATTTTGCCTTGAAATCGCGCTGCGCAATGCTCGATTAAATTCAAAATTTAATAACTTTCCGGGAAACATATAGGAATGAGTTTTACATCATTGTCTTTGTCTATTGCAGTAGATTTGTTTCCTGCAAAAATCGCGGGTTACACTTTTATATGAACGAGATACGAGATCGAAACTTGAACATACCTGTAGACAGTAAATGCAAGAATTTTCTCTCCAATTTCATGGCATTGCTATCATATCATTTGTCATCTCCAACATTACGTTTGAGCGAATCGCTTTTTCTCTGAATCGGTTTAAGCTGTTCAGGTAACCTTCTTTCCTTTGGTTGAGACGCCTCAATCTTATTGCTTCTCCAACAAGGATTGACTTCAGTGTCACATTTGAATGGTGTGAATTCCCGATAATAAACTGCTTTCCTCCGCTTTGGATTTTACGAAGTCTGTAGTGACAAACACAAAGTTGTCTTCAGTGGTTATGCAGCAAATTAGCGGGTAATAATTCCACTTATCCCGCTTGTTCGTCTATGCAAACTTGGCGAAACGTTACTTCCAAGCCTCTGTTGGCAAATGCTGAAGTTAGTGCTTGTCGAATGCGTTCATTTGACGTTTCTGATGCGCTTATACAAGTTATGTCATCGATGAATTTACGGAAAATTTCTGCCTCACTTAGCACTCCAGTAATCGGCTATGGAATGTAATCTACAGTAATGTTTGCCAATGAAACACAGTGATTATCTTAGATTACAATTTTGTGTTTTGGAATATACATTTGGTCACCATAATGGGTGACAACATTGTTCAGGCAAACTTTGCTCAGTTGGCGCCTATTTTGCGGGCATTGGTATTGAAGATGGAAGGTCTATCCAAGGCACATTCAAGAGCTTATGTTACAGTGTCTCTACACAAGCTTGGGAAAAGTGCTTTCACATCTGCCGCCACAATACAAAGCCTGGGTTTTTCCCTTTCAATTCCTGAGATTTGATCAGGCGGTTTTTCCATTTGAGCAGGTCTCGAATATATTGACATCTATATTGACAAAACTCGTCTGGACTGCTTCGGCAAATGTTTGCACTAATAGGTTGCAGTTTAATTTCGAAAAAATGCAATATAGCGTGAGGTGCTGATGTAACCAGCAGGTGGTAACAAGTGTACCGGTATGTCTTTCATTTTAACGTTCAATGAACTCATAGGGGTTAACGTAGATGTTTTAAAATGTTGGCAGGCCAGTGCATTCCAACAAAAAAGATTTTAATCTTGAGTTTGTATGCTTTTTCTGCTCTGCCCCTGCTTTAGCTTTTCAATTTAAACTCATAACCATTGCTTGCATATTTCAGGACTGAGGACACGTAGTGTAACGTGAAATAGATTTCTTATCAAAAATTTCGTAGATTGATTCAAAACCGTCGGCAGGTGGAGACTATAGTTAGTTGCCCAGCAAATAAATTAATTTATTTTTGTAAACAAGCAAAACGTTTTTTCCATTCAGACTTGCCTTTTTTCAAAAACATGTACTTTAAGAAATGCAGGCAATTTTTGCAACTGCTGCTTATTGTTTTAACTGAGTTTTCAAGCCTTCCATTCATGTGTTCAAAGCAGAACAATAATGTCAATTAATGTACCGGTAAGTTGACTTTTATCCGTGCTATTGTATGACTTTTATCCGTGGGATTGTATGAAATTGTTTGTATCTTTTCTGATTATTCTAATTGTGCCGGAAGGAAGTGCAAGTGCGACAATTTTAGCGTCTATCGCCATTTTATGACAGCATCACGCTACGACTCTTTTAGCACCAACCTTCACCTCGCAGTTTCCATATCCAATACAAATTAGCTTTCCAAGTTTTTGAGAAACAGAAAGTTTAGAAAATGCTTTTCATTAATCGGTTTGGCTTGTCAACCTGTTGCACTATCTTGGCAAATATCAATCTACATTTACTTCCGACACTGCTTTGGAGTTGACACTTACCAAACAATCTTGTTTTTCCAAACTTCGGAAAAGCACAAGGCATTAAAATTACTGTTTTTTAATTATTTAAACAGTTGTCAACGCGCTAAGGAAGGGAAGCTAGGGATCACTGCATTTTGTTAATTTCGTGACTTGACACCTTCATAACGACATTTAGTGGGCTGTGTTTGAGCATTTCGTGATTTGGTTACTTGTTTTTTCTGGGTAAGCTGGTTTGCTTGTCTGTTGTCTCTACAGTTACTGCGCCAAACAAAGCGCTGCGTGCATATTCTATTGAGTCTGAGCGAGTCCGCGGTAAAAACAGTCCGCAGCGGGGGCTCTTAACCTGAGGTCCCTGAACCCCTAAGGGCTCTGTGAATGTGATTTAAAAGGTCCGTTAATGTGATTTAGGGGTTAATAGGTTTGCTCATTGCTCTGACATTTCGAAAGGGTTAATAGGCTTTGCAGACATTTCGATTGCTACTACGATGATTGAAACTGGGTTTACACGTAACTTTAATTTCTCACGGAAATGGAGCGACTGCGGTTGGTGTTCCACTCGCCTGTTTACACTGCACGTAAGAAAAAGCGCATTATTACTCATAGATGATTATTTTTGTTGTGAATAACAATACTTTCCCAAATGAACATGAATGAACGAATGAATAAGGAAAAAAAATATTTTCCCAACGAAAAAAATTTCCCAACGAATGAATAAGGAAGAAAAAAATTTTCCCAAATAAACATGAATGAACGAATGAATAAGGCCAAGATTGTAATTTTCATGTCTGGGGTTTTGATCAAGACAAAGGAGATGCGGAAGTAAATGTGTATATCATTTGCAAGTAGTCATATGATGTGTTTGTAGAGCCGAACTGCATTGTTTTTCGCCAAACAACTGGCGAATAACCATTCGTGACTAAACTAAGCCTACCAAAGTTTCACTACAGGTCCATAGTATCCGCATCTGACCAAACAACAAGTCTGGCTGCACAGGTGGCATTCTGCAGTTAATCTCAGCAGTTCACTGAGAACACCAGCTTCGATTTATCCAGCCGACTATACCCTGACCAAATTTCGACCAAGAATTTCGACAGTCTCGTTTCCAACTGTGACTGTACAGTAGTTCTGATCTGACTGTGCTTTCAAGAGATTAGCCACTAGACCAGTGGTTCCCAACCGGGGGTCCATGAAACCCCAGGGCTCCACAGGAAATTTTTAGGGGGTCCATGAGCTTTTGTGTGAAGAAGATGAAAGCAAAATAGCGAATGCCAAACTTTACACGGTGGTGGTCTATCCTGCAAAAGACAAGTTGAGCGCAACTCTACAATCCAGCTACAGGGTAACGTAAGATGTGGCACATATGAATGAACATATTTATGCACAGAGGTATGCAAGTTGTCATTTCATCAACTTCAATGGTAAGCTTAATACTCTTTGTCCTTGAGAAACTTATCCTGGGTTTTTTAAGGCGTTTCAGGGACCCGATTCGCGCACCTAGAATTTCAAATCGGGTCCCTAGAATCAGAGAAATCGGGTCCCTACAGATCCAAACCGGGTTCCTAACATTTTCCTTAAAAAAAAACCCTGAGCTTATCCATACACGAAGTTTCTCTCAGAACGCATCTTACAATTATCGTCCAATTCAAGGCGAATATTGGGTGTAGTTTTGATGAAAAGCATTGTTGAGAAGCCGGGCTCGAAAAACAAATATTTCAAACCTAACCCTGATTTCAACCTTATGTTTAACCCTTATCACTAACCCCAACTCAACCTTTCAATCTTGACTCTCACACCGACTAAATACGTCGTGAGGTGACCATACCCTACAGAAGTGTTTTTCAACCTTTTTGCTGCAGGGGAACCTTCAGCAAACATTTGCGTTGCTCATGGAACTCTATGCAATGGTCCGAGTGTCTATATTGCTACAACCGCATAGAACTGTGGTTGTGAATTTTCTCCCAGGCAAATTCGGTCTCTTTCGGCGGAACCCCTGGAAGCCACTTGCAGAACCCTGAGGTTCTGCAGAACCCCGGTTGAAAAACACTGCCCTGCAGATTGGCGTGGTGGCGATAGCTCAGTGGAAAAGTGTCAGCTTCTCAATCGGAAGGTTGGTATTCGATCCACAGCTACTGAGTGAATCTTGATCATGAGCGTTCACCTCAGCCCAGGGACGGATCCAGCCAGTAAAGTTAGGGGAGGTGATTTCAGCAATATTTGGTAGTCAAGTCTCACAACGGCTTCGCTACTGTAAAAGTGGTGGAGTGTACTTCACAACACTGCTGTGACAACACAATGGATCACAAAATGGTCCAACATCGCGAATGCTTTTTCCACATTGTAAAAATCATGGTGAATAAGGTTAGTTGGTTTTATGGGGGGCGATAGCCACAATTACCTCCACCTTGGATCCGTCTCTGCCTCAGCCGCCTCGGCAAAAAGCAAATTTCAGCCAATTGCCGTCACCAAATCAAATTAAAAAAAATTGACGCCTGAGGAGCAGGGTTGCGGAGCCGGAACTCAAATTTCAGGCTCTGATTCGGGATCCAGCCCCAGGCACCTACATTTGTTGGCTCCGGTTCCAAAGCTCTGCTAAAGAAGGCGAGTTATAGAGACAGTGTTGCTGAATTCCACGTTGAAAAAAGAAAAAGTTGGCTGGATTTCGTCAGGAAATTTTTTTCATGCACTGGAAAATACTATAAAATTTCATTAGGCTTACGCCTGGGTCCAAGCTTCTTTTTTGTCACCAAGTTGTTTCAAGTGTCACAAGATTTTGACAATTTGGTGGCGAACTTCACAATCGGGGAACACTGTTGCTGAAAAGTTCAATACCTGGTGAAAAACTTTTCACATTTTCCCAGCTAACGCCAATTATATGCAAATATCCCGCCCTTCCCAACGATTCCTAAACATATTTCCACTCGTTAGACAGTTTGATTGCTATGCAACAATGTCAATTTCCTCCGAGATTAGTTCCATGGAACATTCATCATGATTTTTGGCGCGCAAAGCGCATGATTGCATTTTTCAGGTAGACCACTTGTACATAACAGTATTGACTGGTTTTATTAAAGGGGTCCACAGGTCTCAGCTAAATCGTCAAAACGGTCCATGATACTGAAAAGTTGGGAATCACTGCACTAGACGCTGGAGGCCTTGCGTTCGTTCGACAGCCCATTTTCGCTCTTCATGCGATGAGATCTGCTTCGATTCGCACGACCTCGCAATGAACCGTGGCTGCGAGTACGCACTCCTTGAATAAACAAGATTCCCGTGCGGTTTTTTGTACGAAAACTGCTTAGTGCAAAACTATCTTGAAACCAAATTTCGAAATTTTTGCAGCGTTTCTTTTCTTCAATGTCTCGAATGTTGTTGCAACGGATTCTTTAATTTTTATTACGATGTAACGGGGGACCGTGGCCCCAATTGTTTACGAAACGCAGGACTACAGGGTATTATTATAGCGGGCTCGGTCTAATTCACCTCCAGGTCATTGCGTCTGAGCGCGTTACTGCTTTGGACCGCTCATTTTCGTATAGTTGGGAGTCTGTACGGTATAGTATGTAAACCGCGTTGTTTTCTGCTACCGCGCTATTGTCGATCTGCTGTTTTAGCGAAAACTCCTGTAAATAAACTTCAGTGTTATTGCATCAGGAAATCTACAACGATTCGGGCTATGAGGTGCGTTTCCTTTGGGTTCCTGGCCACCAAAATATCCCAGGAAATGAAATAACTGATCAACTGGCGAAATTCTCCACTGCCATACCATCACCCAACCCGCCCAGTTGTGATTTCTACAATCATGTCAGTGCCGGCCTGAACTTTTCTGATATATTTTCTTTTCTATACCAACACTGTTTGCATGCGTGGGACCTTCACTACCAGACCAACACAAGAGGAAATGCTTAGAAAGCTATCTTTCCTGCCCTGCTGCGGTCGTCTCTGCCAATCCATTTCCTCTCTACTACTATTTTTCGTTTGTGCATAGGTCACTGTCAATTAAACCATCATCGGTCACGCATTGGTCTTCACCCTGACGGCCTCTGTGACCAGTGTGAAATACCAGAAACGGTAGAACACGTTATCCAAGTCTGTCCCAAATATTTGGAGGCGCGACAACGCCTGCAGCACGCACTCAATCAAATTGGTGTTACTTTTCACACCCCGGAAATCCTTCGTAGGCTGGCTACTGCAAAGCTTGTAGAAACGTTTGTGCGAGAGTCAGGCATACGTATATAGATTCCTTTTTATCCGGACCTGGCACTACAAGACCTCGCAGTCAGAAAGTACCATCACCACCACCACCTTCATAATAATAATGATTATTGATACATTCCAGGTCAGATATTTCACCTGAAGGAGCTCGACAAACCAAAAATATTTTATGTATTTGTTCTTAGATATTTCAGCTGAAGGAGTTCGACAGCGATGACGTATTTTGCATCGTTGGAAGTGATGGAGAACTCGGATCAGGTGCGAGTTCAGTTGTTCGATTGTCTATACATGGTGTTTTCGGATATGAAGCTGTCAAATGCTTCAATGTTCATGGAGGAGATCAAGACAAAAGAAAGATTGTAAAAAAGTGTGTTCCATTAATGTACAGGGTGACCCAAAAAGATGTGTACCCATGAAAATTTCAATTGTGACTTTGATTAAAAAGCTATTTATTTCAAATTACAACCACACATTATTC
>JGI24158J21664_10000815_pt1 | contig 31663 bp, 16 predicted proteins | sample Ectturendosymbi3_FD_21664 | JGI IMG/M metagenome (IMG submission 21664)
ATGATAGGACTGACGATGCGTAGTGTTACGTGAAATCGATTTCCTATCAAAAATTTGTGATTGATTCCTTGCTTCTTTCACTTGTGGAGTGAAGTTACTTGCAAATTAAGAGGCCTGATCAAATCTCAGCTACAGTAGTTTGAAAGTACATTCGATTCGAATAGTTTTTTATTAAATCATCCATTGTGATGACATTATTAAAACAGTTCTGTTAGTTACGTCACAAACAATATTGTAGTGCATGTGTCGCAGTTCGGCAGTCGTTAGTAGACTGGTAGTACAGCAGTAGGCAACGCAGTAGGACGGAGAACAATTGTTGTAAACCCGAGTGATAGCCACAGTAAATACTTTTGCAAAGCTAGCGACAGTGAATCAACATGCCTCGGAACGAAAGAGCTCAGTATATGCATTTCCCAACATAGAGTGTTTCTATTCGGTTAAATTCCTCCGAATTCCATTGTTTTAAAATTCAAGGTTAAGGTTTTGTGTTGTAGACGCTTGTAAAACCTTGTATGTTTCGTACGTGCAACGTTTTTGTACGTAAGGGCCTGTATTTATTTTGACACATACTTTCCTTGTATTAGTAACTGTTGGGCTAGGCCACGGGGTCTACAGAAAATTGTATACTTTAATTGTGGGTCAACGTGCAGAAAAGTTTGAGAACCACTGGTTTAAATCAACAAATCTCACATTTTCGTTCTTTTAACTTTACACGCAAAGTTCGCATTGACGAAAACTTTGGTTCATCTACGTTTAAACCTGACACAGCCCTACCAAACGTCAAGTAGTTGGGCTTTTCTTTATCATTGCAATTTCGCTGAAAGTTCATTTGTCTCCATGTGTTTAGGTAAAAATTACATGACGCCATATTTTTGCAAGTGGCCATCGCCTGGGATAAACAAGCAGAGTTGGTGTTGAAAAAATTTTTCTTTGATTAACAGTCTTATCTCACACAGCCACACAACGTCAAGTGATTCATTTCCTTTATCATCACGATCTTGCTAAAATTTTGATCATCTCCATGTGCTAAGCCGCACATCACATGATGTCGATTTTTGCTTGTGCTTGTTGTCCGAATGTAAGACAAACTTTGGATGCTACAACTTCGCATTAGAAAAAAAACTGTTTTCTCACCGCTTGGCTTTGATTTTCTCAGTTGTTAAATAAATTCTTTGTGGTTCTTAGTGTTTTTTTTGCATATTTTCATGCAAAAGGTTTTCAGATAGTGCGAAAAACTACGCATGGGCATTGAATGTACTGATAGGGAAACTTAATTTCATAAAGGAACAAAAGAAATTTATGATAGATTATATATGAATAAGATTTTAGTACTGTGGATGCGTAGAGGCGCATGAAATCGATGTCCTATAAAAATAATTAGCTTGACTGATTCGCTTGCTTGTCATCTTTGTAGGGACCCGTAACTTGAATAAGCCTACAGATTTGTGCAAGTTTAAATCATTGCAAAGAGATAAAAGCACACCCGTCGGCGGATTTCTCGAAAGCTTTCACAGTAAATTGAGAGGTTTCGATTGTTGATGTTCGGAGGTTATTTCTTTAGAGCTGATGCCGGTTGCTTAATGCGCATTGCACACCTTTAAAACTAAAGCATTCAACACTTAGGCTGCACTTTCAAAAGCTGGAATGTTAACCCTCTCCCGACCACCGTTAGAACATTTTTATCCAAGTTTGTAACGCCATAACTCGCCAGCCAATTCAGTTAGAGAGCTGTTCAAATCCTTCACGGATTCGGGAAGTCTTCTAGTTTCGATTGAAAAAATTTTTTCATTTGGGTTAGGGGTTCTCTTGGGGGGACATCACAAAGTGGAGGTGTTTTTGAAATTTTGACCAACTTTGACTGGCCCTGGACGCCAGTCCAATGAGCCAAAATTTGGCTCAAAGTGTTTTGGAAACTAGATGATCATCCGCGTCTATAGAGCCCTTGATTGACCTTCTAGCATGTCTGGAACCAAAGTTATGGCCCAAAAACGCGGTTGTGCACAAAAATCCAAAAGCTGCATGAGTCTCCCATTGGCGGCTGGTGCGGCTTGCGATAACTCGCCGCGAAAACATGCTAGAGAGCTATTCGAACCCTCGAAAGGCTCGTGAAGTCTTCTAGTTTGCACTGAAAAAAAAAACTTTTGAGATTTGGGTTTGGGGTTTTCGCTGGGTGTCGTCAGAAAAAGGGTAGCCTTTGCTTTTTTTGTTATTTGCTTTTTTGGACGTCATCATCCGGACAATGAGCCAAAATAGTGGCTCAAAGTTTGGTTGTATTCTAGGCTGGAATATGAAACTTTAGAGCCCTAGATCGACTTCCTGGCGTTTCTGGTGCCCAATCCAAGACCAGAAAACTCCAAATCATTGGGGAATAAGATGAGTATTTTAAAGGGATTTCCCTAATTAATTTCTGCTTATATTGCCTTTACTTTTGAACCAGAAATGCTTGAAAGTCCATCAAACAATCTAAAGACTCGTATTGTAGCCTAGAATCCAAAAAAATTTTGATCCACAAAATCGGATGGAATGTTCGACTCCCCGGGATGACGACATCATCCAAATGTAAACAAATATGCACAAACATCCTTTCATTATGTGAACATCTACAAAAAAACGAGATCTCAAGCTAAAAATTTTTTTGTAGTCTAAACTACAGGTCTTCACGAGTCTCTAAAGGGTTTGAACAGCTCTCTAGCTCATTCTGACAGCGAGTTATAGCCATCTATGGCTCGGGGTGCTTTTCTCCTTAATTTAGCAACTTTATTTTTGTTTTTTGATCCATAATTTTGGTTCCAGATATGCTAGAAAGCCAATCAAGGGCTCTAAACACTCAGATGATAGTCTAGTTTCCAAAAAAAAACTTGAGCGAAAAAATTGACTCTATGGATTGGCGCCTAAGGCCGGGTAAAGTAGGCCAAAAACACCCCCACTTGTGACTCCCCCAAGAGAACTCCAAACCCAAAACTGAAAATTTTTTTTTTCAGTCGAAACTAGATGTCTTGCTAAATCCGTAGATGGTTTGAACACCTCTCCAGCCACTGGCCACTGGCGAGTAATGGAATTACAAAGTTTGGTCAAAAAAGTGGCAGCTATGTGCTTTAAGGGGTTAAGGAAAGTGTGGTTGGTCAATTCGCTCTCAAATATCTAAATAGCAAATCTTTGCACGCAGTCTATAGAAACTACGTTATGCACAAAACTACCATCACGAATAAATTGAACCATGCAGGAACAAGGATCTCAGTTTAAAATACAAGTAGTCAGTAGTTTGTTCAGGGGTTTCACATGAAACATAGATCGACATAACATTTTATGAAAATCTAAAATAATGCATAAAAATGTCGTGGGAGGCTTTGATTGCTCAGTTTGTCCCCCACCCTGGTTGCGGGCCTAATTCAATTTACACGCGCATTAAACTCTGTGAAAAACAGTTTTGATCTTTTATTGCTTGACCATTCTCTTGAAGTCTTGAGTACTGTGCACTAGTGTTGAACAAATCGGAGATTGTTGGAATCCTAATCCAGTCCAAAATTTTCTTTCAGTTATCCGGTCCGAGCCTAATCCGGTAGACCTGTCGAAATATTTGATCCTATCCGGTTTATATCCGAAAAAACTCTGATTAAGCATTTTACAGCAGTGATCAATGCAGTTTGGATATCCATATCTGATCCGGTTGAGTTTTTTTTCAAAATCCAGTCCAATCCGCATCCGGTTCTGAAGTGAACAATCCGGTCGGATCGCGATCCGGAGACCGGATCATGTTCAACACTGCTGTGCAGACAACACGAAACTTGCACTGGTAAAGGCGAATTATTGAACCTGTAGCAATCCACTCACGAAGCTATGGACGTTTCTTCAGTCTATGTTTCATTTATATGTGTATACACTGTAAATTAACTTGTCCTATATCATAACTGTTCAACGACTATTTTTTTCAGATTTCGTTTTTTCTTTAAACAGCATTTGTCAAAAAGAAATTCAAGGTTAGGTTTTTCAAAATAGATCCTACGTCAGTAGAACAACACCAAAAATTTTTCAAAGTGTAGCAAAAGGAGCGGTAGCGAATAGCGGCAGCGATAGCTTGCTACTATTTTTACTCAGAAACGGGTGGGGTAGCGCCGCTATTAAATTTAACAAATTGCGGTAGCGACACTATTAACAAAGTAGCGGTTGCCCACCTCTGGAAACAACTTACTGGTTTAAACTATCTCACTAATTTTGAAATGAGTGACTTAAAATTCAATTAACTGTCAAAAAAAACACAATTTTACATATTACGTTTAGAACGAGAAAAGCTATCTAGCCTGTTTTCAGACTGATATCTAACCGGCAAACTGGATAGTGGTAATCCCTGCAGTCTAGTCGAGCATATCCGTAAAAAATTAGGCTGGAGCAGAGGTGGCCGGTGTCAAGCGAAATTTCTGACCTGTTATTGTTTCTCAGTTATTTTTCTTTCAAGAGTGAGGACATATAGTTTGGCAATTACGTTTTTTGATGTCTGTTGTGCAAATTGAAACATTTATGTGAGATGTCGTGTGCCCAAAACAAGCTATAGTACTGGAATTACTTTAACCATGGAAAAATTTTGGACTTAGTCTTTTGCCTCAATTGTTTTTCTCACCCTAACTCTCCCACACTTACCTAAACACGAATCCCTAAGCCCTAATCATCAGTTTTCTCAGCGTATCTGCTTTGTAGAATTTTTCTTTGTGATTGCGTACATGGCGTGAAGTCAGAAATTTCACAAGTCAGAAATTTCGCTTGACACCGGAGTCAATTTTGCAGACTTCGAGTTTGCTCCTGTTCCAAAATTTTTGAATCCGGAACCAGGTCCGGTTCCGGATCTTTTTCAAATATGAGAATCCGACTCCTGTTCAGACTCAGGCTACCATCAGTCCAGCTGGGAATTTACCCATATTTTACTAAAGAAATTACCAAACAGACTCCTGCAACTGCCAAAATTAAAAAGTGACCCCGGATTTGGGTCCGGTTTGTCACAAATGTTTGACTCCGGGACAGAAAGAAAAGTGCAGAATCCTGCCGGAGTCGACTCCGGCACGTCGGTGTCAAGAGAAATTTCTGACCTCTGCGAAATTTCTGACCTGTTACTGTTTGTCAGGCATTTTGCTTCTTAGAATAAGAACATAAAGTTTGGAAATTACTTTTTTGATGTGTGTTGTCTACGCTGAAACATTTTGGTTAGATGTCACGTGCCTACAACAAGCTATAGTACGGGAATAACTTCAAGCACTGAAAAATTTTGGACGCAGTCTTAGACCTCAATTATTTTTCTTTTTCTCACCCTAACCCAAACCCCAACACGACACACTTACCTAAACACGAATCCCTAAGCCCTAATCATCAGTTTTCTCAGCGTATTTGGTATGTATGATATTACTCTGTGCATGAGTACATTGCGTGAAGTCAGTAATTTCGCTTGACACCGAATCCACGGCCACCAGAGATGAGCACGGATCAGGACTGGATCAGGACTGAAGCCAATTTTGGCCGGATCAGGACTGGATCAGACTGCAATTTTTTTTAAATTGGCGGATCAGGACTGGATCGGACTGAGAAAATTTTGGTTGTTTTAATGTGATTATTCTGAAAATATCAAAAATTTTTGTTGTGATCTGATTTCACAGGTTTGCTAAATGGTAGTGTATATTTTGCCATCACACGCAAAAACTCTGCTGGAACTATTTCACAATTCGAACTTTATCCACCTTTGTTCACATATAACGTTGAATTCTAGTATTGTAGCAACGTGAATGTAGTTGAGTGGTTAGCGTCTATGCCTGCTTTGCGATTGTTCTTTAGTTCTGCTCTCACCATTTCCTTTCGCTTAGCTTGTAGAGGCTACACCTTTGATAGGAGTGCTTTTAATGTACCTTTTGAAAGGCAGTGGCTATAGATACGCCTGTGGATCTTGAAATTAGAAAACTTATGAATACGCCATCTGTGACGTAACAGTTACGCACGACGAGAGTGCAGTTGGCTTGGTAGAAACGCACTGAACGTAAAAGATAAACCCTAACCCTAATCCTAACCCGAACCTAATGCTAACCTAACCCTAAGCTAACCTAACCCTAACCTAATGCTAACCTAACCCTATGCTAAGCTAAGCTAACCTTAACCTAAAGTTATCCGATCCTAACACCAACCCCTAAACGTAACACCTAAACCTGAAAAAAAGTACAAAAAAAACAAAACGAAAGTGGGGAAGGTGAGATTCGAACCTAAACCATCAGCATAGTAGCCGTGACCCCTAACCACTACACGACGAGACCCAAAACACTTGAATGACAAACTGACCCTTTCATCAGGACAGGCGTATCCGTAGTCATTTCCTTTCCAAAAAGTTTAGGGTTGAGGTTTAGGGTCTACCTTTTACGAGTTTAGGTTTTAGGTTCAACTTTTAGGTTTTGGGCTTATGTTTGAATTTTGGGTTATAGGTTCAAGTGTTGGGGTCAGGTTTTGGGTTTAGGGTGTAGGTTTTGGGTTTAGGTTATGGGTTTGGGTTTTGGGTTTAGGTTATGGGTTTAGGTTTTAGGTTTACGTTTTGGAATTAGGTTTGGGTTTTGGGTTTACATTTGGGTGTACGTTTTGAGTTTAGGTTTTGGGTTTAGCTTTTGGCTTTAGGTTTTGGGTTTTAGGTCATGTAACAAGGATCTTACGTGAATCCAATTGTGTCCTCCTTGTCACTTGACCAATCCAAGCAATCGGATTCTCCTAATGGCAAAATATCTCCAGCAGTGCTTTTCCCTCTGGTGCCTAAATGACATTTCCTTGATTTTGGAAATGCCAAAAGGCTGTGTCTATTTTACGTCATGAGGCAAAAGCACTGCTGGAATCATTTTGCCTTCAACCAATCGTAATTGGCTAAAGGCAAAATAGCTCCGTTAGTTCTTTCGCCTCATGAGGCAAAATAAAAATACATGATTTGACATTGGCGGATCAGGACTGGATCGGACTGATGATTTTCAAAAATTTTGCGGATCAGGACTGGATCGGATTTAATTTTATCGGATCAGGATTGGACTCGGACTGAAAAATTTCACACTCCGCTCATCTCTGACGGCCACCTCCGGGCTGGAGTCGATTCATGACATCATCGCGAATGGTATTCGGGGTTTGAAGCGATTGGTTGCATCAAGTCACGCTTCACTGTTTTTCATACCGTACACTTGCTTTTGGAGTGAATGACTAAACACTTTTGTGACATTTCTTTGTTTTATTAGGCAGTGTGACATGGAAGATGAATCTGAGGTAACTGTTAACGCATAGATGTGATATGAATGAATTCGTAGAAAATTGCATCGGCGGACTGGAGCTTGGGCCACTTTGTATTTGCTTCAAGAAAATCCAAACCCGGAAGTGCTGCGCAAGAGTAAGCCGCCGCGTGGGAAATTAATTGAAAAGTTTCGTACGTAACAGTACTTTGCGAGTTTTGATTTTCTGTTCAGAAATTAGGTCTAGGTGTCCTGAAAGTTTGGACGTTTTCTGCATAGTTTAGATCTTTGCTGACTGCATTTACCTTTTTTGTGTGAATTGACTGCCAATCATAACGTTTTTTTTTTCTAGGCCAGCCTTAACCTAGCATTGTTCTTGTTGCAAGATAACTGTCTTGACTTGCTAATGTTTTGAGTGCTTTGCTGTGCTTTCTAAGAAAGTTGAGTTTCTTAAGTAAGTTGTCTGGATGTGTGAGGAATATAACAGCATTTTGCCAACACCTATGTCTTGGCTGATACCGATATATTGGCAAAACCCAAATATCAGCCAATTATGGTCTATCTATCTGAATACACTGTTGCATCAATAAACAAAAGTACGTAGAAAAGAATCGAATGATCAAAACAAAGGAAAATTCGCTGTCCATAGCCTAAATGATTAAATCTAGTTTTGTTGTTACAGTATTATCTATGCGGCTAGACGTCACGTGAGGACTGCTGCACATTAATATAGTGCAGTTTTACATAATTGTTACTGTGTATCTCGCCTATGCTAAAACAGTAACACCGTGGGGTTCCGTACATTTCACATTTCACCACGTGTAGATCTTCAGTGAGATTCTGCCTGCCTGTAGTTTACGGTAATCCACTCCATGTCTTTTTAACAGAAATAGCTGTTGAAGCCATCAATGATGTGCGGAAATGCCAATGCTTCATTTGAGTCACTTAATTCATAACAGATAACAACACGTGCAGCCATGAGCCAGATAAAATGAAGCAGCAAACAAACATTGCACCTTACAATGAACAAGTGTTCTGCCACTGAAGTGACAGCTGCACATTCACATTGCACAAAAAAGCAGCAATACTGACCTACTGAAAGGTTGCTTGTAAAAGGCAGAGCTCCGTAAATAGCGGAGCTTGGTTGCGGAGGTTTGATGACGTAACTGGAGTGGAAAAAAGTTGCATTGCAAAAGCAAAAAAAGGAAAAAAAGTGAAGGAAAAATGTTTTTTCATTGCAACTTAATCATGCGTTTCCCCTAAACATGAAATGCATGGAAGTTTCTGATGTTTAAAAATTTTATACATTTACAACTGTTGAAACCTATTTTTTGTCCCCGAATCGTTGTGAAACTCAGATAGCCAAAAACAATCAAACATCAAAATAGACTTTTTTTACCATAGTGTAACATCACCTTTTTTAGTACAATTAGATTACTACCATTTAGTTCTCATTGCTCAACAAAAAATATCGGTTTTACCGACTCCAGTTATGTCATCAAACCTCTGCAACCAAGCTCCGCCTTTTACAGGCAACCCTATATTGAAATATGGCTATTATTTGGAAATCATGTGTATTGCACTTCCCAAAAAACATGGCAACAACTAACAAGCATACCTAATAATAGCCTAATACAATTTAAAGTGCTTCTATACTTGGCACTTGCATAGTTGCAAAGCAAGGATATACTGCTTGTAGTTGCATAATTAATTGCGCATGATACATGTATATCGAAAGGTCAACACCAAGCCAACAAAAGTTCAAAAATGTACAACAGCAGGCACCAACACTAAACAGCAAACATAAATCATAAAAGCACAACCCAAGACTGCTGAGTTTTGTTGCTTTTGCATGCATTTCAGCAAATTCTTACACCTCCATTCTGTACACTAGACAAGTAAACAAACAAATGGTGCAGAAGGCAATCAGAAGCAAGGGTACACAAATGCCAAATTGGTTGATCTTGATCCATTGATGAAAACGCAGACAAAGCACACATAGCATAGAATAGATGATGGTGGACAATCAATGGGTGAAGAGTTGAGGTATGAGATGAGTACAGATGAACAGGTGTCAGTGAGGCATGCACATATGTGAGAAAATTAAGACACAACAGAGCAATGGTTCTTAACTGAGGGAACACGCTTCTACTGTCAACAAATTTCTGGGAGAGAGCAGGTCCTTAAGCACTCTAAAACATGGAAAGTTTGATCAGTAATTTTACCAATAAATACATTTGTTTTTACAACTTACTTAATGTTAGGGAGGCTTGAAACAAAGGATGATTACTTAAAGAAGATATGGTATAGAAAAGGTTAAGAACCACCACTGCAGTAAAGGTTTAGGTTATGAGGCAGTAAGCAATGCAGCAACCATGACATTCTTATAGCAAACAAAACATATAGCATAGGCAAATTTCAATGTCTATCGACACAAGTTATGAGGAAGCAATACAGTTTACTAGAGACCATGGCAGAGTACTACAGTTGCATATGTCTCACCGGACACATATACATAGCATCCCTGAATGAGGTTTAATAGGCAAGAGTAGAAACAAAAAACTGCTTATAGTAACTATTTGAGACTCAACACTAGCTTATGAATCCCAGATGTGATAAGATAAGATAAACTTGACTAGCTTCTGGCATGGCTGATTATTCTAAGCTTCTCTTGTGTAAAGGCTATTGAAATAGTTCTACAAGCAAACCTTATATCAAATCTTTTTTTTTTTCTTTCAAGCATTTTTTTAGGAATAGCCATTAAACATGCTAAAAGTATTTTGAAGTTAAGAGTGTTATTTGCACTGAAAATAACCTTTCATGATGATGTAAGAATGACAAGTGAACCAGCACCAAACGTTTTAAAAATCAATAGAAAGTGAGAAAAGTATATGAAGTTTCGATGGGCATTCTTATTGGCCCAACTATTATATCATTCAATCTAAATTCTAAAAGCAGAGGCCACCAAATTTTTTACACAGTGGGTCACATGATTCAATTGGCAATAAACAAGAAGTAAAAAAAGTGCAATTTGTTAGTGTGTACCTCTTGGTTCAGTGTTTCACCTCATTGTGGCCAATTGAGAATGATGTTGATTCTGAAAGCATGTGTGAAAATGCTGCATAACTGTGACAGTGTGTGCTGGCTCAATTATGATTTAGTTAAAAGATTTAAGTTAACAATGAAAATGAATGCACAGATGTAGTCATCAAAAGAAAAATTGTAAATGTAGTAGATTTTGACTAATTCACTGTTTTGTATAACACAGCATGTCTACAGCTATGTCAGAGCAATACAGGGTATCCTAGAAGTCGTGCACCATATAATAATTTGTTTTTTTATGATTCAAGTCGCGCACCATCTAATAATTTATTTTTTATGTTTCATGTGTCAATGCAGAGGGTGATCAATTTGAGCATCTGTTATGATTGTGATCAATAAAAGTGTTTTTTATATGTATTTTCATAAAAATCTGCATGGTGCGCGACTTCTGGGACACCCTGTTTATGTCATTCTTTCTTGTATGTTTAGGCCAGGCTCAAAGAAAGCCTGGTCCTGAACACTCACTACTTCAAAACATTGTAAATACTAATTATTTTGTGGTCTACATTTACAAAAATATAAGAATCCCATGCTAGTGAAAGACAAGAACAGACTGCCACCAGATTAATTATAATACTGTAGTAGCATTAAAGCACTGTTGTCCTGCCATCAGGCTGTAACCAAGTTTGGAACAAAACTAGTAAATAACCTTGACTTACTGTCAGCAAACCATGAATCATAAAGACAAAAGTGATGGTCCTTAATGGAATTTAGCATTAGTGCATGCATGAGGTTTTCCACAACATTTTCTTACATTGTAATTTTACTTTGCCTGGCAGCCAATTTGATTTGTATGCTTCAAGAGGAACTTTAAAAGTGGTGTATGTTTGTAAACAATTTTTTGTTGTCATGTGTGAGTACATGTTGTAAAATGCCATCAATTCCAGTTGACTTTATAGCTTTTAAAAGATCTTCTAAGAATGACCTACTAAAAGCAATGGTTATCCTAAGCTGAAGAAACTTGTGTAGTATAAAACACAAACATCTTGTTGAGGCAGATGTTAATTAATGATCGGAAGTAACACTGGACAAGAGGGCCACAAAACTTACACAAAGCATGGAACATTCAAAAGGCAAGAGCTATACATTGAAGTAAAGGCAAGCGGGGCGCAGTATGCTAGGGACAACCAAAATCAGATCAAACCTGCACACAGGCCAATATGCTACCAGCGTTCCCTCCAGGGCTGTCGCCAACAGGGGGGCCAGTGGTTCCCAGCCTCCCCATTTGAAATCGGTGCCCCCCCCATTTCACGTTTGGCGACCCGGTTGCTACATACATCCAATACTGTATTTTAAAAATGTGGCCCCCCCTGCTGCTAAATCCTGGCGACGGGCCTGGTTCCCTCTGACCACAGCTTGGAACAAGCGTTCGTGGAACCACTGTCGCTCCCTGGAGTCACCAGACATATCAACAAGTTTCTTTGTGAGTCCACTGAAAAAAGGGTAGTTGACTTCCATACACACCAGTAGATTTGATTGCAACTGGTTGAAAGTGGTCATCATTAAGGAGTTTATTTTATTTTTGGCATATTGCAGCCATGAGCTACTCATTATCAACCACCAAAGAGCGGTTCCAAACAGTTAAGCTCTGCTATGATCATTTCCCATCCCTTTCAATCCATGACCCCAAACAATGGCCACTATCAGGTGCCTCTGCATCAGGAATCTGCCTGCACTTAGAGGCAAAAACTGAAGTGCTTGGGCAACTTGGCAATATCATAGGAAACCTTGAGTTAACTGATCCACATCAAGCATTTTCATCTTAAAAATTGCCTCTCAATCCCCAAACTCATATATTTGCTGTGTAGTGCCCCATACTTCAATGCAAAAAGGAACTGGAAGTGTTTGACACTATAAAAACCAATATGGAAAGAATATGCAATGTGTTTTTTGGGAAAGAAAGCTGGTTACAAGCAATCCTTTCCAATCCGACATGGGGGCTATGGTCTCTGTTCTGCTTCAGACTGTCTCTGCCATGTTTCCTGTTATCATCTTATGATTGTAAGCGCCTTGTCAGCCGTCTGCTTCCCTCTCTCAACCAGGAACCCCTTCATAGGGAAGTAAAGAATGCAACTACTGCTTCGTCCAACACCATGAATGAATCTTTTACACTATAAAAGGAATTACAATCAGCCTAGGATGACCATGTCTGCAGAGATTCACTAAATGCCTTGCTCAACATCAAGAGTCATTGGATCCACTGTCAACTACTCACTGCACAAGAGTCACACTGCTGCCTGGTCAGAAACCTTCCCATTTTCTAACATTAGAAACCTGCTCAGCCTGGATTAGCTCAGTATTGCAATTACCCTCCAAACTGGTGCCAAAATTTTTTAAAACACAAAATGCTGCTATGGTAAAATTGCAGGTGAACTAGGGCTGCATAGGCTCTCCTGCAATACAAACGCAGGCTGCGTCCCATCAATTCCATTCTCAAAATATCATTAACCCACATTACAATTAAAAGCTCTAGAAGGTTTTCTATAGACTTTAGAGCAGTGATTCCCAAACAGGGAGGAATTCTAATTTCATGAGTTGAGGAAATTTCCACTTTGTAATTATGTTTTTTTTAAGTTGACATTGGCTCTTTCATGTAGTAATATCACTTCATATATTTGTAAGTTATTTAGTGGACTATCACACGTTTCTGTTGATAAATTTAGTGCCATAATTTGACAACAAATACTTTTTCCGACTTTTATTAATCAAGTTATTGTCATCAATAAAGACCATTGTTCCAATTGTAGTTAATAGTAGCCTACGAACCCAAACAGGGGAGGAATGAAAGTGCCATAGGGGAGGAACAAAAAGTTCCGAAATAAGCAAAGGGAAGAATGCATCAAAAAAGGTTGGGAACCACTGCTTTAGAGGAATCAGCCAATTGGACTCTGCTTTCATCTTTTTGCAATGATTCAGACTTGTGCATATCTGTATTCAAGTAACTCCACTCCACAGGTGAAATAAGCAACCAATCACAAATATTAATAGGAGATCAATTTCATGTAAAACTATGCATCATCAGTCCTTAAATCAGCAAGCAGTGCTAACAAATGAAATGTTGAAAGGCTAAAGCAAGGTCAGAGAAAGTAAACAACCTCAAGACTGTAGTGTAGCATACACAATAATGTCTTACTCAACTAAAAGTATTCACTGCAACTTCAAAACTTACTGCAAACGTTGCATGAACTTAATAAAACTCAACGCAAGCTACAAAGATTTACACAATAGAACACTTCTCGAAGTAATGCAACTACTGTCAAACGGCACTTCCAAATTAGCTTGAAACAATGTGTCTATGATGCAGCATAACTGCAGAATGTGTAATCTGCATTAATCTCCTTTCTACCTTGAAACCCGTTGGCTTGACAGGGGATAGGAGGAGGCCTGATGGATAGACTTTGGGTGCATGGTACAGAGGTCAAAGCCTGGTATGGGATGCAACAGTTGTGGACACTTTTCCTGGATGCCACTATGAAGGCACTGCAGCAACAAAGGCAGATGTTGTAAACAGATTTGTTGATGGCATGATCAGAGTGATATGAAACAGCACTCCACAATAAATGAAGCCCGAAAATACAATTATAAAAATAAATTCTTATTGGAATTTGATGTTTCATATTTTTCATAGATTGACAAACGTTCAGACTGTGTTGCATATATTTTAACCGTTGTGAGACTCACCTCGTCAAACTCTTAAACAGACCTTTTAGGCCTGAGATATTGCAACAACATTTTCTGCAATAAGGTTGCTTTTACTATCAGTACCATTGTGATGTCACTGCTCATAGTAGAATATCTGTTTTTGTGACTCTGGTTGTGTCATTCTATATCCACTAACGAGATATCTTTTTTCACTTTAGTTTCCTCATCAAAAACAAGCAAATCTAAAAGTAAACATCCCAGAGAAGATCAGTATTGAAAATTGTACTTCTGTGCCAAAGTTGTCGTAAAGAAAGGTCAATAGTTCATCTTGCACCTTTGTCGAAGTTTCTGAACGTAGTAGGTAGACCAGGCTTTTACTATGCTGGAGCCATTTACTTGCAGAGCACCAAAATCAAAGGTTAAGTTTGTTGTATAAATAGATCTACCAGATTTCCCCAGCTAAATGTAAGATATTTTCCTAATTCATTTGGCAAAAATGGCTATACGGAGTACTGTGCTTACTGGAAAGCATGTGAAAATTCAAGCAGTTGTTTTGTATGGTTTATAGCTGTTGCACATCTTTTATTTGTTGTTAAACTGTTAATTCATAATGAAGAGCTGTTGGCTTTTGACTCCATTGTTGTTTTACTTGACACATGTCAAATCATCCACTGTCATTCAAGTTGACAGACCTAGAGGGGTTTCTTTAACAAGTAAGCAAACTGTTATGTGTTGTGATGCTTGCATAGTGGTGTGTATCAACTTGCTCAAAAATTTTGTTTGAATTGTTCAGATAAACTATTTTTTTCTTGTCTACAGAACCAATATGGCAATTAATGCCGATTTCTAACAGTCTTTACTCGCTGGTTATTAAAAAAACTGCAATGGCTTACATGTGTATGATCAAGTTTGTCTTTTATCTTTGCAACTGTATACTTGGTAACACAGCTATTGTAATACACAGCATTACATATTTCTACAGAAAAAGTGTTATATGATTCTTCACGAGATTTTACTTGTTTGGATGGAAGAAAAACGATTGCATTTAAGTTTGTCAATGATGATTACTGTGATTGTGATGACGGTTCTGATGAGCCAGGAACATCAGCTTGCCCAAATGGGTCATTCCACTGCACTAATGCTGGTACAGTTTTTGCTTGCAATAAGTTGGTGATTTCGCAATTGGTGGATTGCGAATACACTATGGGTTTTGTGGAGATCTTCTGAAAGGCAAAAAAAATATCAAAAAGTGAAAGAAATTAATGCTGATCTGATCTGGTTTTGTGTTTATTTTTTCCCAAAGAAATACAGACAAATAATGGCATGCATGAAATATGCGCAGCATTCTTGTCATAATGTTTGCCCTGAGCACTATTTGTTTGCCAGAAATAAATTTGCTTCGTTTGCAATCTGTAGAAGTAGGCTGCAACCACAATGACCATGGCGAAGTAGGCTGCAACCACAATGACCATGGCGAATTGCGGTTCCCATGCAGATTGATTGAAACCCCTGTAATAAGTGGTAATGTAGACACGCTGTTTATTAAACTAACCACCATGGTTATGGTCTTCTTTCAGGATATCGACCTATGAACATTCCATCCTCTCGTGTAAATGATGGCATATGTGATTGTTGTGATGGCAGTGATGAATGGAGCCGCCCGACTACTTGCTCAAGTATGATTACTTTTCGTGGTGTAAAATATTAGTTGCACCCTTCTTAAAATGTTCAATGACCATATGCATAGACTCATGCATTGAACTTCGACGAGTTGAAATGGAGGAGCACAGACTTCGGATGGAAGAAGCCAACCAAGGTTATATTTTGCGCCAGGAGTTTGTTAAAACGGGACAAGCAAAAAAAGCTGAACGTCTAGTAAGTCTTTTGGTTCATTTCTTGTGATTTTTTTTTTTGTGGTAACATCTCATACATTATCATAGTAGCATTTTTATCTCGTTGAAATTAAAATGTTATTATTCTTATATTTAACTTTAGGATTTCATTGCCTGTCAACTTCCGATTTTTTAATGCCAGCTTACGAGTCTGTTTTTCGTTTTTTTAGCACACAACCATATTTTGCAGCAACTTGATTTTCGTAATGTACCAATTTTTCGATGTCTCAAAACATTTGCTTTGTGTGCAGCTAAAGCTGTGTGCATTTACATTCTTCAGATGTGTAGTGGCATACAGCTTCTACTTCAGATGTGCAGTACTGCATTATTTGAAAACGGCGTATTTTCCCGCTTTTACTTGCCGCAGCTTGTGTTTTGATTTATTCACTGCAGTCTTGTCTTGAACATGCCTGCTTTAGCCTTTCAAATTTTCAGTCCACCCGTAAGCATTGCTCGGAGATTTCAGGACTGAGAATACGTAGTGTTACGTGAAATCGATTTCCTATTTAAAAAAACTTTGCTGATAGATTCAACTGCGTCGCCTTTGTGGTGACTAGCTACGGGTTTTACTGTGTTTATACGGTATGTGGTGATGAGAACCATGTCCTCAGGCCCGTAGCCAGTTTAAGGCTTCGGTGGAGAAAAATACATTTTTAGGGGAGAATGATTTTTGTTATTATTTATGTTTGAAACATTTTTCTGGGCATGTCAAAATGCACGAGGGCACAAAAATTAGGGGGAACCGCCCCCGAACACCCCCCGTGGCTTCGGCCTGCATGTGTGCTCACTGGAAGTGAAACCGCCACCAGCTCCGATGCGTGCAAATGCATCCTCGAATGCAATGAAACACTTTTGTGTGATTTTGTGCAGGAACAAATCAAAGAGCTGGAAGCGCGCATCGCCCAGTTGAAGGCAGCTGAGACGTCGCTGAAGGCGAGCAAGGAAGAAGTCGAAGCTCTAGAATCTGTGGCCGTTGACGAACACAACAAGGTCGTCGCTGAACAGAAGGCGAAAGCAGCGCATGAAGCGGACCAGAAGCGCGGCAATGAAGCATTTTCCGAAATGGATGGAGATCGGGACGCGAGGTTTGTGTTGTTGTTGTCGTCACCAAGTTCTGCTTTAAGCCCGTTGTGCCAGAACGTCTTGATTAGGCAACCCTTCGTGCACTATCCTTTAGACAAGGATCATGGGACTTACTTCTGAAAATATTCGGTAGCGTTACTGCGGTTATCGTTGGTAAGTTTCTAATGTTGCAGTGCGTTTTTGTTTAATGTTCATCGGTTTTAATTCAAATAGTTTTGAGTACCATATAAATATCTTCAGGTTTTACTGCAAGGTTGTCTTGGTCAGTTCGACGTGCACTGAAATGTCGCCAGCAATGTTATGTTGCATAAATGGATTTGGGCGCCTTACTTGCAGTGGATCATGTTGATTACAAACGACCTTAGACTGTACATTAAAGACCAGCCAAAAGCTACTATTCCACAAATTTACGTCAACGGTATTTCGGTACAGTAGACATGTTGCGAATACCAAATGTCAATTCAGAGTGCAACGCATTTCAGAAAAATGTTGTACATGGACCTGACACTGTTTTATCAATTCAGGTTTTTTAATTTAAAAGCTGACCCGAGAAAACCCTGCAGTCAGATTTTTGAAACAGCTTGAAAGAAACCATGTGACAGAACGGGGCGTTTTGTTCTCAGCCTAACAGTAAAAGAAGTCTTGAGTCATCCGGAGCTCGATCCCGAAAAGTCGGACGGATCGTTCACGGAGGAGGAAGCTCAGGTTTGTCAAAATCGACCTGGTCTGATTTCTATCGCTGGCTGGCAGAGGGTGACGCCGCATTTGTTTGCAGAACCTACTCCAGTCTGAAAGTGTCGACTTATCGCAGTTCATGGATAGCGTCTGGCCTGCTATAAACGAAACCTTTCAAACAAATTTGCAACCTCCGATTGAAGAGCTGGAGGAGCCTCCAACTGTACGTTGTTTGCCGCGTGAGAGTGTTTGCTACTGTGAAGGGTGTGATCGTGCTGTTTTTTTTATTATAAGTGACGCTTATACGCAGTTGATGCGTTGCTTCATACTATGGCTTGAACAGATCTTGTTGGTGAGGTTGGCAAGGTCGTCTTGATCTAAACCGCTTGAACGTTGCGTTACGCTGCAAATATATGCGCTAAACCCAAGTTGCTTTAGTAGGCGTTCAAAACCACGGTGCAATAACAAGGAAATAATGTTCTATATAAGTGAACGGGCAATAGAAAGAGTTTTCCAAGAGAGTTTTTAAAAAATTTGAAACAATTTTTGGGAGATATTCAAGTTGAGGAAGCTGCGGAGTGAAGTTCATTTTTCCACATCGTATACCAAAACCGCATTGTTGGGTATGTCGGTGGCGCCATGCTTTAACAGGTAGTGTTTGCATCTTCACGTAAAAGCTGTTGCGGCACACAGCTCACGGGTTCGGAGAGCTGACCAATGCCTGATACGCTAGCGAGCGAGCGGATAGTAAAGGCATGATCGATAAGGTTACTGGCTGTGTGACTAAATGGTGGTATATAAAAACACAGCTGCCAATTGGTGAAAAAAGAACGTCAGATGTTGCTTCGCTCGAGTTGGCTGCGATGTTTGGTTCCTCGCATCGGGTTATAACTTACCTCGTATCGAGTTAAGACTTCAATAAACTTGCATCGAGTTACAACTTCACTTAACTCGCATGGAGTCAAAGCATCATTAACTCGAATCGAGTAAAAACTTCACTATTGCTTTCCTTGGGTCGCGTACGTTGGTGCTGCAATGGGCGCGAATGGTGTTTTTCTGATTTTTTGCGTTAACCGACCGACTTCCTTCGGGCTGAAGGCGAGTTCGATTTGTGTGAGTGTCGCTCTCATCCCTGCAGTTCTCTAGTTGCAAGAGTTGATCAGCGACAGTGGAGAGGCGAAAACTGCTTGTCTGCCAAGTCATGCACCAGTTTCGATTCAGCGCAACTTTATCGATATCGCAACGTACCGGGAACCACTGAGCCGACACTTTGCGGTGTGTCGTTTCTTCGAGTTTTGCCGAACCTGACCCCCCAAAAAATTTTCCCTCAGCCAGAGCAGGTGAGCGGGGAAACGGGAGGCGACGCAGACAGGGAACTGCTGGACGAGGTGCATCCCGCTGAGGAGCGGCCTACCAGTTCAGAAGATTACGAAGATGAGGATAGGTACGGTGACGAAGATGAGGAAGAGGACGAAGGAGAGAAAGACGATTATGACGAAGACAGTGACGACGACGATGAGCAGAAAAAGGTAACAGATAGAGCGGGAGTTCGATTTCCTTTTTCTGCTTTTGAGATTCGCGTTTTCTTTTGCATGCCAGAACTAACACACACACAACAGCCTTGCGGAGTTTGATTTTGAGCTCTTGATTTCATTAACCAACTGATTTAGGTGAGAAAACAAGATGTATACCGATTGAGGGAGCTTTTTTCAAAGCAAGTTGTGTATCGTGATTTTCGCTCAGCTCATACTTGCTGACAACCACGTGTCTATACATCGTAGCTCCATGGGCTTTTTCGCCGTAGTGCCGGGGTCTTTCACACTGCTGATCATTTCGTGTAGTTTGGATTCTTTTATGAACTGACAAGACAGCGCTGCAGTTAGCAGTGAATACTTGAAGCAGATTGTCTCAAGATGTGCCGAAAAAGAAAGTTTTTCTCAACCTCTGGCGTCCACCTTTCACTTAGCCTTACTTTGCGAAACTAACGAGGCTGGAAGCAGTTATTGCAGGTTTTCTTTCAAGAGTCAAGTTTTTCTGGAATTACTACCCAAAATACTGAATTTAAACTGGTTAATATTTCTGCCAATTTTAGATAGTTTTTCTCCTCAATACTTCCAAGCTTTGTTGGTTATTAACATTTTTTGGAATCGATTTGTTTCGTCGCTATAAAGTTATTGTGGGCGTTGCCAACAATGTGAGGCGCTAATGTTTTAAAGGCCAGCTGCTCGCCATTTGAAGAAAATCTGTGTTTAATGTAAACGGAAGCAATGGGACGAAAGCGAAATTCCTAAATAGGTTTGTAAGCAAGAAGAGTTTTGTGGGCCCTAGGCTGACCTTAACTTCTTGTGCCCTTCCTGGGCAAAAGAATTTTCGCACTGAACTTCTGGTGGGTTGTTGGAAACGCAACGAATATCATTAACGACTTTACTAATGAGTATTTGTTTGGCTAGGAATCTTAGTTCGTGTTTCCTNAACTGCGTTTTTCTGGAAGTTAGTCATGTTTCCTCAAGCTAATTGCTTAACTCTTTTTAGAAGCTTTTCTCTTACGAGCTGCATGGCTTCTGCAAGACTGCGGGTTTTCTGTTGGTTTTGTCCGTGGCACGCAAACTAGTGTTAATTATTTTCTTTGCTGCGCGGTTATGTGGTTGTTGTTCAGACGCTGCACGCTTTCAAAGCGTTTCGCATGTTAAATCAGACTACCTGTTTGCTTGACGGCTNGAAGCCTGGTTTTTAACCTCCGTTCTTTCGTTGCGCTGGATTTGTAAGGGAGCAGTAGCCTCGAAAAATGTTAACTTTTTTCGTGAACGTGGCCCAGTTTTGTGAATCGAAAATCGCCGATTCGGAACCGAGAAAAAATCTGGAAAAAGCTCAAGTTCGCCACTTGAGCAAAACGAGTCTCGCGGCGATTCAGTGTCGCTGTCGCACTCCCCGTACGTGGGAAGCATCTCACACAACGCACAAACCTTTTGCAGGCGACCGAGCCCCCACCTGCCGGCGACGGCGGCGTGCCGTACGACGAAGTGACGAAAGCGCTGGTCGATCGCGCCAACGAGGCTCGCAACAAGTACAACGCTAATCAGGACCAGATCAAGGAAACCGAAAAAATGATGGAGTAAGATCAACCTTCGCAACGGGTTTCCGTAGCCTTGCTTGCAGCGTGCGGCGCGTCGTACGGTCTGATTTTCTTTCTAGTTAGCGACAATTGTCTCCTTCCGTATATTGACGGCAAATATTTGAGCATTGTAGAAAATGAGCGGAAGATTTCCTCGAAATTCAAGATATTTACACTTACATACATGTTGAAACAACTTCCATTATATATCACAAAGGAATACATACCATTATTCCACCAGCAAATTAAAACCCACCGAAAGCAGAAAAGCGTGTTACGAATGTCTTTATATGTAAACAACATCCAAACAACGACATTCAACATGCAAAGCAACCAAATTACGGAATAACATACAGTGAAAAAAATCTCTCGTCTTCGGTGTTTTTGCATTTAATTACAAAGTGTTTCTATTAGAACTGGCACAGCCTTATCATTAAATTAGTATTACGTCACTAAATAATGCGGTTATAGCGTTTCAAAGAAAAATGCTTACATTATCCTTTTATTCATGAATTTATATAAACAACTGTGAAGTGAAATCGCCCCAATTGTAATTGCAAACCTGGTTAGAATTTTGCTTTCATTGTGTGAATTTGTGTGTTTAACATTAGAAATAGAAAGTACTGCTATTAGCAGGCTTGTCTATGGGAATCCCATTGAAACTTGTCCCATCGTAAGTAATTTTGACGTCATACAACATTAATTTTGTGAAGTCAAACGCCATTATTACATGCTCACAAAACCAGGAGCAGTAGACGCAGGGTCCAGTGCCACGACGGGGTGATGCGAGGCTCCCAAAAATAAGGTTGTTGGGCTTTTCTTTAGATGACAACTAAAGAAAGAGTCACCCAATTTTACTGCCCTCGTAGCCGGGGGTCTGGGGGGTCATAGCTACGGCTCTGTAGAGACCAGACGTTTGACATGCGCACGATATGTATTTCGTATTACTAGTTTTACCCGGAATTCGGTGGGATGGGACAGTATAACACGTCATTGAGATGAGACATAAAAAGTGTCCCATGAGCAAGCCTGGATGTTGGAGTGGTTACCCTGTGGACTTAGCGGCCGTTCAAGTAGTACATTCGCTTATGATAGTAATTACCGGATAAAAGTAATTAGCAAACTTTAGCAGTTTACGCGCCCATCGAAAGCAACAACTTTTTCCCAAATGCATTTGTGACATGTGCACGAATTTATTATGCCCATTAAAGATGAACCTCGCTGCTGCCAAATAGCGTTGCTTCTGTGTCGTCTGCGATTCGGTCGAGCTTTGATCTGGCAGCAACTGTGAATGTAAGCTTACATTCCTTTCGTTTAAGTGACATATCTGTTATTTAATCAACGCTGCAATGCTGAAGCGCTACTAGGCCGTCGCAATAGGTTTTCTTTTCTTATTCCATCCTTTCATTCAGAAAATAGAACTTGGGTTATGCAGTTGTTGAACTCTGGTCCTCACATTTCAACAAGAACTGCCAGTTTCTTCGACTGTTTATTTTATATTATGGTGCAAATTTTGCCCAAGCCAGAGTTGTAAGTTGGGCCGGGCTTTTCGGGTGGGACCGGGTTCGAGCTTGAGTTTGTCAAAACGTTGCGGGCCGATTTCGGGCCTGCATATAAATTTATTCGCAACAGCGGAGACTTCCGTCGACAGGTGCTGTTGAAGCAATTGAGTTGATTGATATTCTCTATAAAAGCGATTAATTGTGAATTATATAGTCATAATTAGTTTGCTAAGCCACCAACACGCCGCAGTTAGGCACTCGGTAAATTTAGCTTATAGGCCTAAACCAGGCTTAAAAAATAACTGTCGGGCCGGGTTCGGGCTTCAAAACTAGGCCCGTTTATAACTCCGGTCCAACCACTGATTGTTCGCTCCTCTTCCTCAGGTGAACGATTATGATGAGCTCCGGCGACAATTCTGCTGTGTACCCAAAAAAAACTAAATTTTTTTCGACTAATCTGTTCCCTGACACCTCCACATCGTAAAGTCTCACCATATTCGTTAATCCTTTCAATGTAATTCAGGATTTTTTACACTCTGCAAAAACTTACTGAAAATCTCGTGCTAAGACGAGAAAACAATTTTTGGTGTTTAGCAGATCTCACTCTCCCGGTGTTGCTTATCGCGTTGCCTTTCCTTAAAAAATCTACTCCATACCTTTCTTTTGTCACAGCACTTTGTCAAACGAGGCCGCGATGGATTTCGGACCCGACGAAGCGTTCCAGGTTTTGCAATCCCAGTGTTTCGAGATGAACACTATGGAGTAAGTTGTGAAGTGATGGCGCAACGCGTAAGCGTTTTTCTGTTTTGGCAGGTGCACTACTCGTACCTAACCTTTTATATCTCTTCAGCATGTTTAGTGGTAAGCAACACGGTAATGACTGCACGTCTTTTACAGCAAAAAGCTATTGTTTTGTCACAGTTGGACATTTTTTTCGCGACGGCAAAGCGTAACCAACAATGGAAAATGTTGCCCAACTTGACTGAATAAGCGATGGTGTCAACCATTTTGAAACCACGGTTCGAAACATTTTCGTCACCGGCCACCGCGCAAATGACGTCGCATTTTCGTCACCGCGCAAGTGACGTACGATATCTATGCGCAGTAGGCTTCGCCTTCTGAAATGCCAATTCGTAAAGCGATTAGTTGCATCCACTATAAAAGCGAAAGCAATGGCTTTGTCGAAGTCTCCTTAAAGAGCCGAGGACTGCCTCGTAAAATGCCCATTCTTCTCAATCTCCTTAAGGAGTGCGACACGCACATCGTGCCCAGCGTTGCAGCGACTTCACCGTGTCGGTGACTGTTGCTGGCCTGTCGTCGTTTCCTTCCTGTTTCTTTCCTGCTGTTTTCGAGCGAATGTGCAGCGGCAACTTTTGTGACAGGTACAAGTACAAGTTGTGTCCCTTCGATAAAACCACTCAGGGTCCGAAGAGCGGGGGTTCGGAGACCGTGCTCGGGTACGTTCCTTGTTCGCGCTGCTAAACTTCATCGCACAATCGAATGTGGTTTCGGTTCTTTTTGACTTTTAAGTTTTTTGTTTCAGCAAAATACCTATGATGACATTTCTCGATTTTGTTGTTTATTGACTGAGGTTTGGAAACATGTGAAAATGGATTGTTATGTTTGTTTTAATTAATCGCTGATTGTTTAGATTTTATGGTGAACGTCCACACTCCAGTATGCTGGACCACATTGCGTTTCGTTATGGAAAATCTAAATCTTAAATAGAAGTAGTTCCCTCTGTTTGAACATTGAATTTATGTTGTTTTTAGCTACAATAGTATACACTTACTCGAAAACCAGCCCTTGTTTATTTGTAACGCAATTTTGCGANGACTATTACCAAAGCAAGTCTCTTAATCTGCGGCTGTAATATTGAAAAGCTGTCCAAAGACTGCCGAAGAAAAAACGCCTCAAAGTATAGAGTGCCAGGCACTGCTCGCTATCATTGCACCCCGTTCGACTCTCTGCTGCTGATCAAACAGGATTTTTGCTCAATTTGCATGTCAACCTGTCGCAACAAGTCTTTTTCTTGTAAACTACGATTCATTCAGCAACAGCGAGTAGTTTTGTCTGTTCGAGCAAAGCAGCAAAAGTTCTTTTGCTGAAGTGTCGGATGCCTTCGAGGTTAAAACAACTGTTTTTTCGTCGCGTTGTAGCCGCTGGGGCTCGTGGAGCGGACCTGCGGGTGACTTGCATTCGCGGATGAAATACGAAAACGGTGTTGTTTGTTGGAACGGCCCGGCGCGGTCGACAGAGGTGAGCGTCTTGTTTGAACCCTTTGTCAATTTATTTCTGGTGTTTGAATGAAGCCAAACCACAGACGTGTGTTTTCTCGTCGATGACGCGCCGCAGCGAAATTATTTAAAATTAATCGCTTCGTGGAGTAATTAATCATGATGTTTAAGTGTCGAAAACAATTAATTTTAACCCTGTCTAAGTGGATCAGCCATCAGTCAAACAAAGAATTTAATTATCCCTAAAAAACTCTAATTATACCAAAAACATTATATCATATCGTTTTCAAACTTGAGAGTTCTGTGTTTTGAAAATTCTGTAACTATCTCCAACTAATTTGAAGTTTGTTGAAGTGTGTTTTATAAACAGCTGAAGAAGTCGTGGAGTTCCGTCTGGAATTTTGCTGTTAGCGCACAATAAGTATTTTACCATCACTGACTGCGCTTGTCGGCGACTGATAACAAACAAGTTTGTTTGCTTTTGAACTGCAAGATGCTGGGCAGCTTCAGTTATATGCAGTTTATGGTAAAACTGTGAGGAACGTTTGGAACAGAGTGAAACCAATGGGTCTTGCTAAGTCGCGTAGCAGTAACGCAACAACCGCTGTTAGGAGCCTATGAAAAGATGACAAAAGCTGGACTCTCGTTTCTTGGCCATTTTTTCATTTTGGTCTTGGATGCAGATAATAGAACGAAACAATCTGTTCGTGCGATGCGTGTTTCGCATCAACAGGGTTTAGCGCTGTGGTTCCCAAACTTGTTCGAGCCGTTACCCAAATCAAGGCAGCGACTACGTCTTATTACCCTCAATATTTCGCAGCGATCGCTCTTAATAAAGAACAACATTATGGTTTTGGTTCTGCGTTACCCCCCCGAAGATCGCATATTACCCCTTGGGGGCAATTTATTCCCACTTTGGGAACCACCGGTTTAGCGCATACTTTGTAAACTCGAACTGTGGAGGTTGTTTGTTTTGTCGTCGCAGGTTCGAATCCGTTGCGGAGTAGAACACAAGCTCATCTCGGTCGACGAGCCGTCGCGCTGCGCGTACCTTTTCGAGTTCGCCACGCCGTGCGCATGCGCACAGGTCCTCGATCACGAATCGATCATGCCGCGCGACGAACTGTGACCGCGGCAACGACCTTTGAACTTCACACGATGCAGTGGCAATCCGGAAGCACTTGGACGACGATTACTTACGTACGGCGCCGCAAACAAAGAGCTGAGCGCGTAGCTGTCTTTGCCTCGCGAGCATCTAATGTCTAGCGCGCCGAAGCAATTTGTAGTAGCGTTCCTGTTCAACGCTTGGCCGCTCTTTGAACGTCGCAGAGTTTGTTTTTTTTATGATGGAAACCGTTTTTCTGTTGCGAATCGCAATCTCCGTGTACCGCGTGGGTGCTTGCTAGGCTTGCACGGGTGGTCTGTTTGCGCAAGTGGCGTCGATACCCCCTTTTCCCTGCGCGCCGGTTCTGGCAAAGATAAATGGCGACGCCCTGATCTCATAATCAACTCGATAATTTTCTATGCACGTCAAGCACTGTTCTCGATGTCAAATAATTTTTTTGGCTCGAATATGAATAAAATCTGCCACAGTCTTGTTTATGAAAGACTCGTTGGCAAGTCAGCAGTGAACCGTTTCAGGTTTACTTCTTTAAACGTTATAAATCAAGAAAGCGTCATGAAGTCATCTAATTTTCGGGAAATACTGTGACGGTCATCCAAATTGACAACAATGTCGCGTTCCTGTTACTCCATTGCCATCCACTCACGCCGAGTTTGGTGCTTACGCCCTGACACCTTCGGTCGGAGTGTGTTTTGCTGACTTCAACAGGTGCACAAGAAAATCCTCCATGCTTCGTTTCTTTCTTCGGCTTCACCGGTTATTTGTAAAACTTGAGAATACAGCAATAAATGCGTTCGCTCTCAAGTTCCTGTGGCCAGTAAGCTCTGCACGTTGCCCATTCCCGCACGCGAGCAAGTTCCACCGGCGCACCTGAATTCCGCAGCGCGATTTTGAATGCTTGTTATTAGTTGACGGCAGTTCTCCGTCGTTTTTCGTTTGGGAGGAGGACGTTCGTGACGGCGAACACAATCGAAATCGTTTGTGCAGCAATCGCCTCTTGCCAAGCAAGCCATGTCCACGCTCACAACGATCGAGGCGGAGCAGCAATCGTTGTGAGCGTTTGTGTTCCGTCTTCGTCCTCGTTACATCATTAGCGCAATGTTCTTTCGATCGTAGCCAAATAAAAACATCGGCCTTTCGGTGCTTGTCGTATCGCCACGACATCATGATGTCGTGTCGCCACGTCATCATGATTCATGTCTGCGGATGTTGTTCACGCTTCACTGCCCCTGAGTTCAGCGGGTAGTTTTGCAAGATTCGCCAAGACTAGTTGGTTGCAAAAGTTTTGATCAAAGTCCCGATAGTTTTCAGCTTGCTTGCTAAAAAAGGTACTAAAATTTGTTACCGCGCGACAGAAGTGTTGCCAGCTGAAAAAGCAATTGTGAACGATTATTCGGTCAAATGACGTATAAACCGATAGCGTAGGCAAGAGCGCTTTATAGTAATCACTGGTTTAACTGATACATTATTGACATAAACTAATGGTAAAGTGTGTTTGTTGCTACTCATACGGTTTATTTCCTAAAACAATAGGCTGGTAATGTTCTGCTTGTTTCGAGTATTTTTTTAAAATACTGTAATTGGTTTCCTGACGGATTTTCTTCACCTAAATCAGGGTCTCCAAACTGCGGCCCGCGAAGCCATTTTGTCAATGAGAAAATAATACATTAACGAAAAATTTGTTGATTTGGTGGAATGCAACCTTTCCCGAAACAATGACATTACGTAAGAAGTCCGGCCCTCAAACTATCATGTAATACCATATGTGGCCCTCGGACAAAAAAGTTTGGAGACCCCTAAATGAACAAAATTCGTCGGTTTTGTAGTAATTTTACGGCCTCTAGTCCCTTACAGATGATGAATACGTAGAAATGGCCTTGACAATAAATTTAACAGTAGATTTTCTTGGTTACTATAACCAGGCTTGTGCAAGGGATCGGGTCTGTTGTCCTTATTTCAGTTTTTACCACAAGAGCACGCAATAGTACTCAGCCAGTAACGATGAAAATTTGCTGTTGTTTGCTAAGCAGCGTATAAATCGCATAATATCCGAGCGAAACGCATAGACATAGCCAGGGACATTTTTAGCATAACTTGTCGTTTTGTGCTTTGGGTGGCGGTGTCCCAAACAAAATAGTTTTGCTCGCTTGAAGTCATTGCCCCTCCTAAAATTTTGGGCTGAGTACGCCACTGGCGAAACGATTTGAGGTATTTCGCCCGGTTGGACAAAAACTGCCCCTAGAGCAGCGTTTCCCAAAGTGGGTTCCATAGACAAATCTAAAGGGTTCCACGAGCTATACTTTCCAGTTTTAAGGAAAAACTGCTGAGATGTCCTTTAACCCTTCGGGCATGTGGCAGCCGGTGTATCGCTTGATCCAGCTTGCTTTATGGTTACTTTTATTGTGGATAATTTTGTTTACAAACCCTAGTAACGACAGTTTGGGTGAAAAAAGGCGTTTGTTTACTTGGCAGTCCTGCAGGGGTTCCTTGTCCACTTAAAATAACCTTGCAGTGTTCCGCGGACAAAAAGTTTGGGAACCACTGCCCTAGAGAAAAACGCTGTACGCAGGCCCGCAACTAGTGGGAACTTAGACCCCCTAGAAAAATCTTCTCTCCCCCAGGAAAAATATGTTGGACACAGTTTAAAAAATTTGGGTCCCTGTCAGTAAACTCATCGCCCCATTTACTGTCCCAAACTGTTTACGGGTCCGACTGGACGTAATGGTAATTTTCTTCAAGCTAAGCAGAGATTTTGACAATATTCATACAAAATTGATGTCCCTTAAATGTCAATCTGTGCTGCCCAAACAACTGACAGAACAGTGTCAACAATCTTTGGTTTAAAATCCACTTCGTCGTCAAATGCAAGGTTGCCTAAAGATTCACCTGAACTGAAAAATTACTAGGCATTTGATAAACATTATCAAACAAAATTTTATGAATCCTGTACCTGAAACTGAACCGCAAAAATGCACTGATGCAAACGATTGGTGGTTAATTGAATTTGAGTGAACTTACTATAATCACTCCACTCTAGCAGCTGGTTTGAGCAAGTCGTTTGTTCCAGGATCTGATTTTTCTCAGCAGTTCTTGCTTGAAATGAAATCCAAGTTTGTTACGGTTTCAGTAGCGCAGCCTGAATGAGGCCGACGAACCCATGCTCCCTTGAAAAAATCCTGCTAAGAATTTTCGCTGGTACTTTATATCAATCTCAGCTGTTCGAAAATAAACGGAAAGAACACTCGGACTCATTTAGCGACTAGTAAATTTTGTCATGTTCCCACATTGAACAATGTTTAACCCTTAACGTGGCCTTTAGCGATTAGATGCGACTAAAGTAAGCATGCAACTTTATTAGCAAAGTTGCCGTATATTGTAGACAACACGAGCCGAGGTGCAGCCTGAATGAAATGAAAGGGCTCAGCTTTCTTGCAAGGGAGTTTAAATTTAGGTAAAACATTCTTGAGAGGATTATTTGCATGGTAATGGTAATGGTTTATTGTTTCATATGACTCAGCCTACAAGCAGAAGCACCATAAAAGCCATCGCATGCAGTAAACCAACTATAAGCGAACATTAGAGCGAATGAAAACACAATGGCACAATAGCTGATCAGTGTAAACAAAGAGGGGTGCTGTGTCATATAGGATTGGCGAAAGACCGTGGCTGTCATCTGGTCAACCAACCCCGTTTATCACTTTTTGACAAGTGTTGAGAAACAACAGTTGGACATCAAATAAGCACAATGAAAAGAAAAACAAAAACAAATGAACGAAGAACATGGTGAAGAGAATGTACAGGTGAAACCGCATGCCTATGTACACAGATGAGTGGAGCGAATTTAAGTTAAGGATTCTGGTGTGGTTAGAATATTTTTAGCAATATAAAAAAATTAAAAAATAGTAATAAAAAAGTAGAAAAGTTACAAAAACTAATTAATGAAGTACAAAAGAAAAAGCAAAACAGAAAAAACAAAAGGTGTGGAGTATTGTCGATCGAAATAGAAACCTACGTGGTCGAAATACAAACCTACGAAACCTACATGAAGTATTGTCGATCGAAATAGAAACCTACGTGGTTACTGGTCAAGACATGATTAACCCCAAGCGCACCACACAACGGAGTGTTATGCAACAATGCAATGTTTCCCACAGCACGGCTTGCATTGTGGCTTGCGGGTATGCGATGCAAATCTGGGTTTGGTGAACACGCCTCAAACAACAACCCAAGCCACAAGCAACTCATGGAAAAAACAATGATTGTATCGGTGATTTTTGGGAGTAAGTTGTTAAGTTCGTTTTTAATGTCAGCATTCCACTCTTTTTTCACGTACCGACGCTGCAGACAAAAACAAACAGTGGTAACGTTGAAAATACACAACTCCGGCTTGGATCGCCTCGGCACGGACCATTTTGTGACCCTTAGTCACCCTTGTTTGGGTTTCGACCGATACTTCGGGAACCACAGGGCAAGATCAACCAACCCACCNTTGTGTTACGTTGCGACATCAAGTATTNCTAAACTTTACCGCAGAGCTGTGGTGAGAGCCGATTGTGGCTTCGTTTTCGCAAACACACAACTATTTTCACGCTTTGTGTAGACTGCGTGGGTCAAACATATGCAAATTTTTTGTTTTTTTCTTCTTTTGAGCCAGTTGTTCAAACCACTGCTTGGCTGCACTAGATCTCGGGGCAGATGTTGAGCAGCCATTCCATTGTCTCATCATACAGAACCGTCAGGCTAAGCAGTCCGTGGGGAGGTCGATGAATTGGACATTGGAGGACAACATGGTCGGCGGTTTGTTCTTCTGCGCCACACTCACAAGCCGCGGATGAGGCCATACCCCATTTGTACAGGCAGGAGCGGAAACGTCCGACAACGGTGCGGAGGCGATTAAGCTGGACCCAGGTTGTTCTTGGGAGGGTCACTCTGGGAGGATGNGTGCCGGTGTCGGGGATGAAAATGCCGAGTCTTGTCGGGTTGTTCGACCACTCNGCATTCCATTGGTGATGCGCCCACTGCGCCGCATCTATGTTGGTGTTGTCAGATGAACTGATGAGTTGTTGTATGGCGGGTACAAATGGGTGTCTCGATTTGAGGCACCGTGCGTTTGCACTCGATGAGCGGGTGAGCATTGAGCGGAGCAGATGTCCGGACTCCATGGCACGGCGTGTTAGAGACAGTGTGACTCCAATGCGACGAAGCTCAGCACGTTGGATGCTTGCAAGGATTGGAAGGTTGACCGCTGGTGTAGGGCGCAGGCATCCAGTCACAATTCGCAAGGCGTCGTTGATGGCGGGATCGATAAGGCGGGTATGAGCACTGCGGCACAAGACAAGCACGCAGCACTACGCGGCTGAATGCACCAGGATCAGGGTGGCTATTCGCAGAGTTGTTGCTCCAGCACCTCAACCGGAGCCAGCAAGCCGCTTCAGGCGTGCGACGCGTGATGTTAGCTTCTTGTGAAGTGACTCAAGGTGTCGGCGATACGTCAGCGACCTGTCCAACGTTACTCCGAGGTATTTGGGCGCGGAGCAGAAGGGCAGGGTTTCGTTGTTTTATTTGACTGTTAGCTCACGTTTAGCTTCCTTGTTGTTGAGGTGGAACACGGCCGACACCGTTTTTGTAGTTGGTGAGCTTTAGCTTCCAAGTCTGGAGGTATTCACCTGCAGTTGCCATGTCCTTAGTCAGCACCCCTTCCACTGCCTGCCAGTCTACACCAGCATGCATGATTACTTGGTCGTCAGCATATGCGTACTTTCTGGAGACGGTAGCTGGCAGGTCAGAGATGTAGATGTTGAAGAGAAGGGGCGCCAGGACAGATCCCTGTGAGACGCCGTATTTGAGGCGTCGTAACCTGCTTCTTTTGCTGGAGCGAAAAATGTGGTCTCGCACTCTTTGTCCCAGCATGGCACATAGTTCTTCCGACGATCACGTGGAATACATTGTTTAGCCGCAGAAAGTAGGCTCTTTGTCCGGCAGTCGGCTGTCCTGGCCGAAACTCGCGAAGGCCAGGTCTGGGTTGGTGCCGACGTTCCAACGGCGAGAGAAGAAACTGGCTGTTTCCTT
>JGI24158J21664_10000816_pt1 | contig 31657 bp, 14 predicted proteins | sample Ectturendosymbi3_FD_21664 | JGI IMG/M metagenome (IMG submission 21664)
ACACAGACCATTGACAGCTCCCCTTGTTGCAAAACTGGCCCCTCCAGTGGCCCCCCCAAATGAAAATGTCTGGCTCCGCCCTTGTTCAGTGGCATATGGTGGTCATTTGATTGCGGTGTGCGGCTGGACTGGCTACCGCACACCCCTGTTTGCAAGATCGAATCTTGCTAAACTACACAACATGGTTGCCAACCTGTCTTCACCAAAAGAAAGTCAGACCTTGTCCCAAAAAAGCCAGATAGCAGGTCTGAGGCATATACACGTAAAACATGTACAACCACACACAAAATAGACATTAAAACTCGTCAAACACATCGATATAACACAAGTCCAATCTTTAGAAGCATATTCTTTCCCCGTAATCACACTGTTGTGCATTTGTTTTTTATCAATAACATAGATCATTTTTAGGGCAACAGTAAAATTTTTGCAATATTCTGCGCACCCTGCATGGTGATAGACCCTCGTCGCAAGAGATTTGTAATGAATATGCAGCTCAGACAACGTTTTGCCAGAGCCAAGCCTATCCGACTGAAAATAGGCCAGAAAAAACCTGATTTTTCTGGCTTTTTTATTTCCAAAAAAGCCAAAGGTGTTCAAAAAAAGCCAAATTGGCAACCCTGCTACACAAGAATTGAGAATGCGCATAAAGTACTCAAGAAAACTTTCAATTTTTTGTTATGTATTGAAGTCCAGAAAAGTTAGTTTTCCTTTTCCCCTGCTGAGACATTATCAAATTCCTGAATGCTTCTATGTAAACTGCTGTTTTTGAGCTCGTGCAACAGTTCTATCATGCTATCGAATTTGGTAATGTAGTCAATACGGTCAGCGCTTGCGCTGATCAGCCATAGCAGACAAAATAAAGGCAATTATTTCGAATAAAGTGATCTATCGCGGAACACAATCTTAGCGTAGTGGACGAAAGGTCTGCAACAAGTGGTGAGGTGGTTTCTGGACGCATACGATAACCCTGATTCTCACCAAAACCTAATTATTACTTTTTGGCCAATTTACAATGCTCCTTGAAATTTGCATGCAAATTTATTCCGTGGTATTTGCATTTAGTCGACAAATTAACAAGCAAAAAGTATGCGAAAACATTTAATTTCCTTTGCGCAGGTAATAAAGATTTTGTAAAATATCAAACTCAAGGGTGGGGGTTTCACCCCAACCCCCCTTGCGGACGCCCTTGTTGTGGTTTAATAGTGAGGTAAACAAACTCTTAGTGTGAGGTAAACAAATGTGTTTTTAAGGTTCTTTTACAAAAAGCTTGAAAACGCAATCGCTTGTATTCTCACCACAAAACTTAACGTTTTCATATTTTCAGGTTAGTCCAGAGAGTATAACTTGTTACAGCTGCAATGCTACAGAAAGCTGTTCCTCGGGGCAAGAATCCGGGAACGGGAGTTCAACAACCGAATGTCAAAGTGGCCAGCACTGTTGGGTGAGTGTAGCATTGTTGGGNGAGTGCTGCATTGTTGGGTGAGTGCTGCATTGTTGGGTGAGTGCAGCATTGTTGGGCGAGTGCTGCATTGTTGGGTGAGTGCTGCANTGTTGGGTGAGTGCNGCATTGTTGGGTGAGTGCTGCATTGTTGGGTGAGTGCTGCATTGTTGGGTGAGTGCAGCATTGTTGGGCGAGTGCTGCATTGTTGGGTGAGTGCAGCATTGTTGGGTGAGTGCTGCATTGTTGGGTGAGTGCTGCATTGTTGGGTGAGTGCTGCATTGTTGGGTGAGTGCTGGATTGTTGGGTGAGTGCTGCGAAGTAAATGGCGTTTGTGCTTTTGCTTCATGGGCAAAATTCAGATGAAAACTTTGTTTTTCTGACGTAGGTGAGGTTTTTGTGCAAAAACTCATCAATCATCTCAAGACTTAAACAACCGGCAGGTTTGAATACGCGGATTACAGAATAATATTGCCAAAACGATTTATTGTCGCACAAGCAATAAATCGTACCCCTGGGCTTTAAACTAAGCTAAATATAGAAAACTCTTTCATGGCCTCACCAGTTCATAAGAAAGGATTTGGTAAATTTAACCCTTTAGAGACCAACGTTCCCAGTATGGGAACATGTTTTTAAATGCTCGTAACTATTTCACGGATTAAAAATGTGCATCCAGATTTCTTCAGAAATTTCTTCTAGATTGGTGCTATTAAAAATACACCCACTTCATGAAATCCAGAATGTTGTTTTGTTTCTATGGCGATTCATATTCAGTCAAAACGTAGTTTTTCGGGTGGCCACACTAATCTTTGCTTGTTTATAGTAAGCTCGAAAAAATTTCAAGGAAATATGCCATGAAAATATTTTTCATAGTTCTATTTAACTGATGCAAGCGTTAGTTTACAATTCTGTGTCCATCTCTTTCCTCACAAAGAGTTTGAAAACGATGTTCCCAAAATGGGAACGTTGGTCCTTTACAGTATAGAAATATCCGTGTTTGGCAACAGACGTTCAGTAACAGGACAATCTTGAGGTAACTTTTAATCTCATTCTTGTTTCACACTACAGCGCTCCTTAAAGAACTCGTTGGACAGATGTGAAAAGAATTTGTCACATGCACCAATCTATTTCATTACAGATATACAGTGAAATTCCTTCCCAGGATAGCCAGCATGATGATAGAGCGCTACAGTCATGGGGAAAAAATAAGACCACTTGTACATTTCAGCGAAATAAAACAAACAAAAGTCCTTCAAACTTGCATTTTTTTCTGAAATTGGGTTTTGCCTGAACATTTTAAATATTTGGCGTGTAAGCTACGGCTTGTGTGTGAGGGGTGTGTTCACTGTGCCGGGGGAGGTTTCACTGATGCAGCTGTGTAGCGGTCGTCGAATTTTCTGTCTCTTGGCCTCCAAACACCCTTACTGCATCCACATGACAGTCAAAATTTAACCTTCTCGAAATCGGCAAAAGTATTACCGTTGCTAGAAAAACTGAAGATCAACGGTCAACCGTTTGGTGTGTTTCACAAAAATCTAAGTATAGATGAATCAGTGGTTCCGTATCGAGGCCTTCACAGCGCTAAACAGTTTATGAAAGGAAAACCAGTGAAAGTTGGATATATAACGTGGATGCTGTGTAGTGTTGATGGTTATCCGTATAACTTGGATATATACTATGGAAAAGATTCTCGGAGAACCACCCCGTTTGGACCATATGTTGTATCCACCATGCTTAGTCCAGTAAGCAGTGATAATCAGCATTTTGTTTTCTTTGATAGTTTTTGCAAGCCACCATGTGTTGTGTGACCTGGCTGCCAAAGATATCAGAGCCTGTGGTAGGCTACAATTGGAGAAAATCGAACTGGACGCTGCTGTTTGATTGCAAACAAGGACTGTAAGAAACAGCCCAGAGGATCTTACGATTAGCGTTCAGATGGCAGTGTTATTTGTGTGAGATAAAACGATAACTATCCAGTTACGATTGCCAGCCACTATTTTACTGTGACACCTATCAGCAAAACAGAAAACGAACACAGAAGAGCAGTGGAACAGGCACACGTTGTGAAGATGTACAATCAAGGGATGGGTGGTGTGGACGTGTGCGACCGTATGCTGTCATCATACCGACAGCGGCTGCGATCACGATTGTGGTGGTATAGAACCTATTTAGCAGCAGCTTGAATCTTTCTGTTGTGGCGGCTTTTCGCTTTCACAGCTATGCCAATCACACTAAGGCAATGCATCTCTGATTTTGAAGAGAGATCGCAAGGTATTTGGTAAAAGCAGAAGCAAGGCTTCGTTTGGGTGGCCCTACAGCGCAACAAAACACAATAGGATACGACGGCGTGAAACCTACACTGAAATCTGTCTCACAAGATGTGTTTTCTGCCAAAAAAATCACTAGGCCTTAATGTGACAAATTTGAAAAGAGACTTCATACGAAATGCAGTACACTGTTCCACACACAGCGAGGTGAAGTCTTTGAACTTTTCCCGAATCACTGGCATACGTGGCTGTTTCCTGCAGTTGGTGTTTTGGCTTTGTCATGTTATAAAAAGTAAACCAGCGTATTTTGTATGCAACATACGAATATACATATGTCTGAAGAGCTCTTCAGACATATGTAACATACATGTAACATACATATGTCTGAAGAGCAATCTACAGACAGGCCATTCAAACACTGGTAAATACTCGTATTACAAAAGAAATACAAGCAATTTCTCATTAATTTTGCCAGAGAGAAACGTAGTCAGCTTTATCTATTTTCAAGTACCAGTAGACCCCAACGTTCCCAAAATGGGAACATAATAAAACAAACAAAGTAAAGAAAAATTTGAAAAAAGAAAATCATTTATGGTTTTATTATGGTAAGTAGACAAAAGTTTCAAAAAATCATGAAAAAATATTCACTGGGTCTATGGACCGTCTCTAAAGGGTTAAACAGTGTAAATGCCATGCAGCAGTTAATGCAAAAGCGCTGTTGATGGCACCGAGCATTTTGTGTTGCTTTCCTCTCTTCCTGTTACCAACTAATTTGCGCAGACTTGGAAGAATGAAGATGGGGACGTTGTGAGGTACAGACGTGATTGCGGTGACGAATGCACAGATGAGAGCAAAGAGCTTGACTGCAAAACTTCAAACAATCGCACAGAATGCGCCCTCTGCTGTTCAACGCCACGGTGCAATGATGGAGTGCTCAATGGCGCCACCGTGTGCAGTCAAATTACCATGACAACCCTGACAATAATCATTGCTGCGTGGGCAGTGAGCTGGAACCATTGCATCATCTGATCTGGCATGCAGAACATTGGTGATCTCACGATCACGAGAAAAACTTTAATGAAGCGTTGTAAACCTGACAATAATGTAACAATCTTTGCATTTGGTCAAGCTACACTACGTATTTTCCTAAAATGTTTAAATAACTTATGGTCATTGACTGAATGATCACGGTGAAACGAGCTTACTTCCATGAATCTTAGTTTCGTGTCAATTTATTTTCTTGTATCAACAAATGTCGCGCAAGTATTTTCAAGTCCACCATGGGGTGATGTGTTGAACGGTAAACAGTAAATCAATCAGCAGCTCTCGTGACTGGCTTTCCTGTATCCAAAGAAGTAAAATTATTATTATTATGAAGAAAAAGTAAAATTATTGATATGACGAAAAACAGGCTTTGTCAGGTGTGGCCAAAGCGTTCATAGTTCTTTTTGAATGCTGTGATTCTGGCGCAGTTGTGCAAATGTAAACTCGTACCTATTTACAAACACTACCTTCAATTATTGAAAACCGATCAATGTCAAGACTCCGTTTCATTCAATAAATAATGTTGTCTTCATTTTTATGCTCGTAACTGGTTCAGCGACTGTGCCCACTCATTTATTTGCCACAGAAAGAAAGAAAGTTATTATGTGACTCATCTGACTCAGTTAATTTTCAACTGTGGTTTTCTACCACTTGCCAATAAGTTTGAAACAGAGTTGAATGGCCGCCATGGTTTTAGTTACAACAATCCTATGTGACATAGCGACGATCTCTGTTAACAAGATCTCGGGGCAGTTTTTCAGCAGCCATTCCATTGTCTCGTTATCCAGGACCTTCAGGCCATGAGCACCATGGGGAGATCGATGGATTGGACATTGGAGGGCCACAAACCACATAGTCAAAAGTCTGTTCAGTAACGTGGCCAAACCAAAATCCTTTTTTGGGTTGAATATTTTGACTTCAAGCAAGCAACAGTATTTTTTTAGGACACCGTCTCTCGAAGTACAAAATGGCAAGATATGTTAGACATTTTGGAGGGGCATGGCCCCCTTGGCTGCCCCTGGCTACACTTATGGGTTTATTCTTCTGCGCCACACTAACAGGCCGTAGTAGGGGCCATGCCATATTTGCGCAAGCAGGAGTGGAAACGTTCGACGCCGGTGTGGAGGTGGTTGATCCGGACCCAGGCTGTTCTTGGCCATTCCGGGAGGGCGGTTGCCGATGTCGGGGATGAAAGTACGGAGTCTCGTAAGGTTGTCCAACCACTCCGCATTCCAACGGTGATCTAGCCACAGTTTCTTTTTTACCATCATGTCTAGTTTGACGTAAAAAATGCTGCCATGAACTACAACTACCCAAAGTTCTTCAACTTCGTCAACAATACGACGATCAAGCATTAGAGGCTTCGACATGTAAATAACTTATTTGTAATGCTTTACGGCGGGCACTAGCGAGAATTCCCAAAACGTTTTCCCAGCGGGCCATTTCCCAAGCAGTTTCATCAATTTACAAGCAACTTATCAGCAAATAACGTGTAAAACTTATTGTCGGACGTTTCCGCTCTTGCTTGTANAAATGGNGTATGNCCTCCTCTGCGACCTGTGAGTGTNGCGCAGAAGAACAAACTGTCGACCATGTTNTCCNCCAATGTCNNATNCATCGACTGCATGGCCTGACGGTTCTGGACGACGAGACAATCGAATGGCTGCTCAACACCTGCTNCGAGAATGCGGCCAAGCAGTGTTTATGAAGAACTGACTCATGAGATGAAGCGGAGCTTTTGATTCTCTTATGCACTACTCTTATGATTGCGTACCTATGGGTCAGTCAGAGGGAACGCAATCACGGGTTGAAGTAATTTTTTAGCAAAAGTCTGTTCCGCTAAAGAAAGGCAAGAGTTGGATGGTGATTTATGAAATATGACGGATATTGTTTAGTAGCTCACAATAGAGTAGTCAAAAACTATCACGTTTTTTCGAGCGGACAAAATATACCCGTCTTGCACCTGGATCATCCACTCATCTGTGAACATATACAAGGCTCTTCAAAATGTGCCGCTACAGTCCACATTGGAGGTTGAAATCAACTATTTCCACAACTTGCGACACATCATTTTGCAAAATATGTTCAGGTTAAAATTGACGTACACAAAATGTAAAGTTCCAGCTCACGTTTAGCTGGTTGCAACCCTTTGCTATCAACTAACTCAGTGCTGACCAATTCAGTGAAAGATGAACGTGGAAATCTATTCTTGTTTTTCGTTTTACACACCTTGTTTTCTATAACAAGTTGATTATTTTGATCGAGGACATTTCACGGTGCTGGAAAAAGTTTTCTTCGTTGAAACCACAGACATACGAGTATAAGAGGCCGAGTGCATGGGGGAGATGGAGCTCCCCGAATTATTTTTCTTTCGGGCAACAAAAATATTTCGAACATGGAAAGAAAGTTTATATTGAAATTTCAATTAAAAATGTTTACATTGTTACGTCATTTTAACCCTTTCCCGGAATTGCATTAAATATGTCTCTTACTTGAAGTTAATTGTAAATTCTTTTTAAAATCGACTTTTTGGCATGAACAAACATTTTCGGGAAAAACAACGTAACCCCAAGATTTTTGGACCCTTCCCCCATGGTTACAAGAGAATTAGAAGTTAACAATCACACCTAAGAATTGTTTTAGTTGATGAACGATCTTGATACGTAGTGACTATGCACTGCACAGTCTGCATACCTCACCGTGATAGGTGTTGCGAGGAGACTTTCGAGACTCATCAATCGTTATTTTCTAACATTAAAAAATAGTTAAAATAGAAATTACAATTTACACACTTAGTTATGCAAGAGATGAATAATTTGATGATGGCCAAGCGGCGCTATCCAGAAAAACATAAGGGATATTTTGTAAAGTCAACAAGCAGAACTTCCACTGTGTTATTCGTGAGTAGCTTTTAAAGGCTCTGCAACTGTTCTTAAACTTAGTTGTGGAGAAAAGTGAATAGAAATACCAGGGTTTTTTTAATTTTGAAAATTTGTTGTTCTTTAGTTGCTTTGATCAGCAATTTAAAGAAATTACCACTTCCTGAAGATTGACTTTGATTTAAAAGTGCCGGGATTAAATGTTTTAATAGAACGAACTAATGGAGTAAAGTGAGAAAGAAGGCCATAAAAACCAACTCGAATTTCAAGAAAAATGTTGGTCTGCCGTTATTATCAAACCTTTTATCTCCATTTGCAAATTGCCCAAAAAAATAAATAGTAAAATATGTTTAAACCGTTTATAGACATTTAAGTAGCTTACCAGCACTTGACAAACAGTGGAGAAAAGTCGTGGACAAAAATAGCAAGGTTATTGTACTCTCATGAGACGATGAAGCTGACTGATGAGTTGTGAAAAAGCGACGATATAAAAACGGTGAACTTGCAGTGAATAGGAACTGCAAGGAGGAGTTGAATCCATTTCTTAAAGTTCATGCACGTTGTCGTAAATCTAAGTTTGTAAAATTAAACTTTTAAAACACATTCGCGAATAAATATTAGGGGATATAGTAAATTTGTGGTAGACCACTTCGAGAGGTAAGTCCGATAAGCCTGCAAATCACTTGAAATCGGATAAAGTTATGTCCAAACCGCCCGACCTGGTTGGTATCTATAAACTACGAAAGCTTTGCCAGGTCTTCATAAGATCAAACATTGGAAAGAATTCAAGGCCGGCAAAATTGATTGGGTTTCATGTAAATTCACTGCAAAAGTTTACAGTGATCTAACGTCAAAAACATAATTGAATTGTAAAGTTAAAGTTAAACATTTACTAAAAGCAAAAATCTCACGAATAGAGTAATTTTATTCAAAGCAATTCTTTGTGTAAAAATTGGTAAAATTAAACTAAAGCGGTAGATTACCACCGAAATACAATGTTGCCCGCAATTAACTTTACCTGCAGCACCGGTTGTTCATTTTGACACATTTATAACACAAGGTCAATATTTTTTATGAAAAAATGTCACGTGATTTGCTGAAAATTGATGCGCGTCTTATTCATGCTTTAAAATCATAGACGAAATGAAGCTATAACTTTTAAATCTAAGAAGAAATGAAGTTATAACTTTTAAATCTAAGAAGAAATGAAGCTATAACTTTCAAATCTAAGAAGAAATGAAGCTATAACTTCTAAATTTAAGAAAAAAAATGTAGCTTTAACATTATGCCGAAAAGAATACCATTCTACATAAAATAGAGTCTTATCGACCGACGACAAACAGATATGGGCGTTTACGATGGAGGTTTTGCGTCAAGGTTGATTGCTAACTTGCTCAGTGGATTGTAACGATACAAGCCAAAGGTCAGATTATTGATCAGTTTGGTCAATAAGAAACGAAAACTAGAAATTGATCAGGAAGATTGATGCCCAACAAGCGTCAGCTAGGTTTTCCCATTTATTATTAACTTCACATTTTTTATTGCAGAGATCAGTTAATTGCAGAGATATTTTGTGTATAGTGCAAAAAGACAACTTTTGCTGTGAGGCTGGAAAATATAAGGTGAGGGCTAGAACAACGGTTGCTAATTTAAATAAAGCAAGTTGTGGCGATTGTAGTCTTTAAGTGAAATAAACCAATTTATTTTACTGTCTATCATAAGTTAATGTAAATTTGTTGTATGAAATCAGATGTGTGCAAATAATTTGTACTAAAGGTTATAAAATCCTCGAAATTAAATTATTTTATTTCTATGCCAAATTACAACCAAACGAACAATACTTGTATAATTTATTACAATTCCTAAAATAGAGCCAGGCTTCAACCAATAGGTTTTGTGAAGAAGTCGAATTAAAATGCTCCAAAAAACTGAAATCCTATTTCATTTCTCACTTTTGTAAAACTATCTTCTCTACTGTATTTGCAAAAGCAGCGTTTCACTGATCTGAATAAAAGAAACAAATACAGTCAAATAAACACTTGTGCATTTTTTGTTTGGTCCAGTTTCAAACCAAGCTTCGAAACATATATTTGTGATAGTCGATAAATTTTTCATTGCATGCATTGTGTCAAAAAAATACAAGAAACCAAAAACTTCAAACCTTCAAATGTGTTTGTCGGTGGCTGATAAAAATATTACCAACTTGTATTTGTAACATTTTCGTATTTTAATAACTAAAAACATACTGATCATTTTAACTAAATTTGGGTAAACATGGAGCACAAAAGAAATAATCTAAATACGTTTGCGACGTACCTTTATAAATCAAAAATGTTAGCCAGGGAAACTTCTGTTATATTTAAAATTAAACAATGTCCTGCAGGAAGAAATTGCCCAGTCAGAAGATTCATTGAAAATTCTTTGAAACTAGAAAACCAAAGGATTTTAACATGTGTTTAGAAGCGAGAAAATGTGTTTTCATTATAACCCGACCACTGCCACCTTCCGCTACCGACTCTTTCCTTGCATATTGTATTTGCAAGTAATTCAATTAGCAGCCTTGGTTTGAAACATTTAGCTCCATCAGGTAAAGAACACTTATTAGGCATTTTTTTCTCACTACCAGCGGTCAACAGGCTTCAATTAAACATTCCTCAATTTTCCCGCTAGTGACAAAAACTGATGACAGTGGCTTGCGCATTGCATACGTCACAGAACATAAATCGCACCCGGCAAACGTCTCGGGCGGCTCAGGGCCCCCCACCATGGGTGAGGTCCCCCACCATGGGTGAGGTCCCCCACCATGGGTGAGGTCCCCCACCATGGGTGAGGTCCCCCACCATGGGTGAGGCCCCCCACCATGGGTCAGGCTCCCATCGTGGGTGAGGTCAGAACCACCTGATATGATCGCAACTGAAGTAGAAATAAATCGTAACTTAAAAGATCCTGAGATAAATTTTTGTTTCTTTTGTTGGGGTTCTTAAATATTCAACTAATGTTTGTGCAGAAAATCAGAGTTTAAAAAAGTTTATTTTAGTTCGAAAAGTTCTGGAATGAGGTTCTTCCGAATTTGATTTGAAACGTTATCGAAGACTTCGTGAAAATGAAACAGAATTGATTCTAGTTTTAATTAAAGCTTTACCTTCAGAATAAATTAAACTTTCAAAGTTTATATGAAACTCAGACTGGTGGAGATCGTAAATCGATGGATCGGAAGAACTACAACACTTCTCGACTGGAAATGAACAAGAAACGACCTCTTCGCTTCTGCAATATAAAGGTCAGAAGGCTTTAACGTTTTGATTGGTTCACTCATCACCAGAACTACATTGTGTGAAGTGTAGGAAAAATATCCGGAGGCAAAATTTCATTCCTTAAATTAGTTAACACTGTTGATATAAACAGCGTCGTAGCCAGACACAAATTCTGTGGATGGTAGCAAATTCTGAATCAGCGTAATTCCATTTGAGTTATTACATAACAGTGGCAATTGCTTTGCTATCCTGCCAGTGGTAAATTGCACCAACATTTTACCTGAGCGGTTGAAAAAACAAAAATAATGATTTAAAATACTGTTTTCATGAGCAACAAAACTTTTGTCAATAAAGATTTAATATCTTCATATAGTCTGGGAAGCGACCAGTGTTAACTCTAAGAAAATGTTACACTGAACAAATTTGTTTTTGTTCGCATGTAATTGCGCAACCATGTAGACACACAATCAGTGAAGCGTGTCAAGCGTTACAAAGGCTATGCGATGAATATATGATGTTATATTGGGAATGTTGGAAGTGCGCGAGAATGAGATAGCAGCACTGCACAAATGATCTGGTGGTACTGCGCATGCGCAACTTAGAGGGAACACCGGTCAGAGGTCATCCTCAGCCCCTCCTCAGCAACATTTTCAACCTTGAAGCAGAGTCAGGATCAGCGTTGGGTCGACGCTTTTCTTGTTTACCTGTGGAAAAGTAGACTGAATCAAATTTTGTCAGTCCAAGTTATACAGCTTAAATTTTCATGTGATGGCTTTGGACAAGAACCTTCGTCGAAAACTTGACTTCACAAGTTCATGCGATGTTTATTACCCTTTGAAAGCCATGCAACCAATACGTCTTATAAATTTCGATTTATAGGATACTATGGATTAAGAAACACGTAATCAACGGCGCGAAGAGACAGAAAAGTTAAAACTGAATATTTTTCTATTCCACCGCAAGGGGCTCCAAAGATACAACCAAAATATTTTCGGCATCAAATAATTGCTCTAATTGGGGAACGACGTGTTTTCCAGTTTTTTTACTTGTCGCAGCTTGTGTCCTGACTTATTCATTTTAGTCTTGAGTTTGTTTACTTCCCTCCTCTTGTTTTGGCCTTTCAACGTTTCACCCGTTAACGTTGCTTGCAGATTACAGGCCTGAGGAAGCGTAGTGTTGCGTGAAATTGATTTTCTATTTCAAAAATTTGCTGCTGGCTTCAACTCCGTCACCTTTGTGGAGACTAGTTACTTGAATACAGATATGTGGGAGTTTGAATCATCGCAAACAGAGAAAGTAGAGCCCAGTCGGCTGATTCCTCGAAAGCTTGCAGCAAACCTAGAGCTGTTAAATGTCATTTTCTTTCTTGTCAATGTTCCTTAAATTCGCGCCACTGCTTCGGGTCAACATTACTCAGGTGCAAGGGCAGAAGCAGAAGCTTCTAAGCGCGAAGCTTCCATCGGTGGGGAGGAGATGCTACGTACACAGATGTACTTCAAGTTGTTTTCGAAAAGTGTTGAATTCATGCTATTCTTTAGATACGTGAAACTAGGTGCATCTGCAAAAATGTTTCTAGATTTTACAATAAAATGCAGATTAAAAGCTATTAGTTAACACATGTTTTGCAAACCAACAAAGACTCGCAAAAATTCTGATAACACCACAGGTTTTGACAAAAGTAAAAGCCAAGAATTACGAAAAAGTCCTTCACTGGCTTTTAATGTGAAACTTGTGAACTGCGCCACCCTGCGGCCACACAGGTCATTTCCGCCAACACCGCGGTTTGGATCAGAATGAGAGATCTCTCATCGCTCGAGGAAGAAAGGCTGAAATCAACTCTCTCACCGTTCACGTTGTATTTGATACAACTGTGACTCTGCTTCCTGCCTTGACTGATGTTGACCTTAAACAATATCTCATTGCTGGTTTACTTAAATGCCATGATCTTAGCACTATGTCATGCCGATTTGTTTTCTCGATACGGCGTTTAACCTCGGCATCTGGGTAAATTCATGCACCAGCCAGGATATGTTCCTGATTTTGAAGCGAAAGGTTGATTGCTATCAACAAACTGTAGTTCGGTTATGAACAAGAAGTTTATCAGTTGATCAATTCACGCAAACTTGCCGCTCCAGGTGCTCCTGGAATTTCCATGGTCTGCCATATCACGACGTCCAATATAACCTTGCATGCCATTAGTGGCCATGGCTCTCAGCGGAAGGTTAAGAAATTCTTTAACTGTAGCCCAACATAAGTGACTTCATCATCGATTTGTATACAAATCTGCTGACCCATAATTGAAGGATACGTAGTCTGGAAAATTGAGGAACAAAGTACTTAATGGTAGAGAGGAAGTGATGTTTAATGGAGGAGAAATGAACGAATAACTCTTCATATGTTTCAAGAAAAATACATTAGGAATGTTTTTTTAAACTGTAACGGACTGCGTAATTCATCTTCATTTGTTTTTATTGCGTTATTTTCAACTCTATTCAAGTCGAAAAATCTACAAAAACGAAAAGTAAGTGCGTAATTCCTGACTGAATGGTTTGGTTGCTTGCACGCTGTAGTTACGGTGAAGTCATTCAATATTATTCAGTGCTACATCTCGTAGTGGGCCGGCTTATAGTTATCAACGACGCAAAGCGGACATGTGCTTTCTGCAAAACGGGTTGTGTCACGAAATGCAGGTGGAACAATTTAGCCATTATCATGTATGAAGCAAGTGTTAATTTGGGCGTTCTTTGTTACGTAACTATTAATCATGTTGTCAGTCTATTTAAAGAACCCTGAAGCACCATAATGAAGTACAATACACCTAACTGATTCGACGACAACTTTTTTAACAAAAGACACTTACCTTATTCGACAATTTTTTAACAAGCAAAATGTGGAAAGATGGGATTAACAAGATGCATTCAACTTAATCGCAAGTTCATTTCCACAGTTTTTGCTTAGACCCAGTCGGCAGTTTTGAAAACGTGTGATTTTGTATTACAAGGAACAAAGCAATAATCTCAAACCTAAATAAAACTTCCTTCAATGTTTCAAAAATATTGGTTTTAACTGTTGGAAAATTCGACAAGTGACAGAAGGATACGTGAGATGACGTCACTTAAAAGGGTGAATGACGTAGCTTTGTGAATCTCCATAAGATAGATGTACAGAATTCTATTTATGAGGAACTGAGTAAGTTCTAGGAATGTGATAGTTTGATGCAATGTGTATGTTTCTATTTTTACACTAAAACTGTAAATATCAACTTCTCCAGCGCCGGACAGACGTAAAGAAATCACTGCATCGCGAACTACGGAAGTTTTCCATCCAGAGGTCTGAGCGAAAAATAAGTTGTGGGAGGGGGAGGAAACTGGCAGCAATCACGGAGATAATTGAAAACGTAACAATGAAATCTGTCCCAACCAAATTGCACTATGCTCTAAAACACTGTTTTATTCTTCTTCTGATGTCAAGAATTTGAGGAATGCAAAAAAATCGCCATTTCAAGAAAGTTTTTATCTAAAATTTTCAGTTTCTAAGAAGTAGTTCCCACAATTTTCTAGTTTGAGATAATTTCTCGGACTGATGCGTCGGGCAAGGTTCAGTTGCAGATCAATTTTCTGATCATCCATTCGTTGTAGATTTACTGCTTAAAGCTCTGTATGTTGCGCAACTGGATATATTTTTGAGTTCAGTTATGACATCAGTTATGACGTCAGTTATGACACCGGGACAAACATTGCCACGAAGTTTTGGGTTTGACAAACGGCAAAAGAGTTGCAGTGAGTGGCGGGCGGTACTGAAACACAGGACCAGACAATGTTTTCATTGCAGTTTCAAATGCCTCCTGTTGGAAGAATAACGAATAGCAAATCTCAAAGTTTCACACCAGTTGCAATGTTGACGTCTTATGATCTTTCAAAAATTACATTGGCTCATTGTAAAGATGCGAAAAATATTATTGACCCAAAGTTACATCAATCACAGAAAAGTCCAGTTTGAGTTCAACTGTTGCCGCAGATTCCACCGGAAACTTAGTAGTGATAGAAAAAAATCTAAATCAAGTTTCTTTGATGAGCAAAGCATTACATTTATCTTTCTCTTGCTTCTCTGAACCACATGTACACCTGGTTTAGAGGTTTTGCGAACTTTGGAAAGTTTTGATACAACATTTAATGATAAACAGATGATTATATAAGTTTACAAATTCTTACAACATAGAACGGTTTGAACCTGAGAATTTTTCAAGCTGATGACGTCGCATGACGTAAGCGTCACCACAGGCAACGCAAACATGTCTTGTGTGCAAACAGTGCACCTGGCGAGAGAAAGCTCGGTTTGTTTAATTTGTACCATTCCTCTTCAATTTTCAGAAAGTTATTTTTGCATCTCATGCAATGAGTTGACCTCAGTGTTCCGTTCTCACCCATGCTGCTTCCGCATACTTGGTGCAAAGTATATTTTCCGAACCGTTTTAACATTTCATGGTAATTGGCTTTTTTTCACCAAAGCTGCTGACATTCTGGGAATGTTGATCCAACTCAACAAACCTTCTCCACTTCTTACTTCTGCGAGGCGTTGCCAAACAACAAAACTTTTGTTTTCGACAAAATTAATTTTGTTTTTTTTGGATAAAACAAAGTCGAGAGAATCATCCTCACAACGATCCACACCCTTTTTCAGCTGCTCATAATGCTTGTTTTCGTTCTGCTCGAATGTATTTATTAATTTGAACATGTTCAAATCTTTTTATTATCAAATGAAAACAGATTATAAAGATAATTTAGTTGCTAAATGGACATTTGGTTTTAGTGTTGGCAAATTCAGTTTGATTAAAATTGATTTTGATAGAAACACACTTTAAATTTTGATAGAAACACACTTTAAAGACAAAACCTCAGCGATTTGTTCAATTTCAAAACAAAATAACGACGAAGGTCTTTTATACGAATTTTAGGCGGCGTCCCGCGGCAAATACTTTAAAATGATGCTATCAATTCTTTATTTGCCCAACAAACAAGTTCTGAACGAACTGAATCAGGTTTGGTCAAGAGCAGGGCTTGACTGTTCACCCAAAAACATCCGTCTCGCCAAAATCATCACATCATCAAAAGGATAAGACACTTTGTAAGNTGGTAAATTGGATGAATTAAGTAAACNGCAAATACCTGCCGTAAGAAACAAAAGGCTTTTATGAGCAATTCCTTCTGAAGGGAGGACAAACTTTGGGANNGTCAATTTCTTCTCTGAATAAAAAAACGTCGAATGAAATTGAGAGTTTGATATTTTTGATCAGACCAACGTTTCCTTTAACTGGTCATCGATTCTTTTCGTTTCCAACAAATCAGGTTTCGCTCCAAATTAGTCGCTTGTGTTTCTATAATATTCTACTATAATTTCCTCGTTAATTACAACTCGAAATTGATTCAGAATTTAATATTAAGTTGGCTGTTGAAGATCGTGTGTCTAATGGATGAAAATAACTAACGATGTTGAGAAATTAAAGTATTTTGAGAAAGTCGTGATCAAAAGAACTTTCACACTAGATTATGTAGAGAAGGTGTTTGAGGTCAAACTTCCTCGTTTTGGTGTCAGCACCCTTGTGTGGTCAACCTCGTTGAACTAAGTCTGGTTTTTGTTCAGCTGCGACTTCATGCGACAAGGCTATAATTTACTGCCTGGGGTCAAAATGTCAGGCGTCTCTCATCGGAGTGACGTTAAATCACCGCTATTGATTTTTAGCGTTGCTATGCTGTTGCTACGTAGCGAACGTAACAAAAATGCATTCTGTAGAAACGATTTTCCTGCTGCTTCTTTTGAAATAAAGAGTTTCTGCGAATTGTGTTGAATAATTTTCGCGATCTTTTGTCATTTCGAATAAAACAGTTATAAAAAGCCTTTGCACAATTTTTAAGTAAAGTTACTCCAATACTGCAGAGTCTTTGCTGGAAATGTCCATGCGATTAATATCTATTACTTTTCATCAGATCACATGTCATGTTTTTCCGTCTGTGAGGACTTTACTGACAAACTTGTTTGTGCAGAAGCGAGTCTGTAATTAACTTATCTCTTGAACATATTTTGTTTGTTTATGTCACAGGTGTGGAGCCAGTATGTATCAAACGTAATGGGTTATGAAATATCACTTGTTTGTTAACGTTACCTTCAATACAGAATCATAAACACGTTTCCACCTCGAGGCAAAAATAAACACAAACAACACTCCTCAAAATAAACAAACATCCGTAGCGCTACTTCCTTGCTATAAACAGTTTATTTTGCATATAAGATTGTTTTGTATCGCTATTAAAAGGGAAAATACGTGCAGGACAATGTTTCCGAAACATATGTGAAAATTTTCTGAATTGTTAGTTACCGTTTTTCAGTCGTTGAAAGCTTTTTCACAGAATACACGGATGAAACTGTAAGGTCTATAGTTCTTTGAGATTTTCAGAGCAGGAAAGATCTAAAATACATCTTAAAATGCACAGGCAACACTTAGCTGTAGAAACACAAAGAAAAGATACAATGCAGGCCAGCACTTTGTAAATTTGCAGACCGCGTGGCAGCGTTTATCTTGAGTGAGCCTGTTAGAAACATTGAATATGTTTTGCCGGCGTCTATTCATGAAAAAGTGACCAATAGGCAGCAATTACAGTACTTTTGGGTTGAAAGAAACTGGTTGCTCATTTTCAATTCATTAGATCATTTGCAATATCTTCTTCCCTGAAACAAAGTTCAACGGTAGAGTTTTTTTGGGTCTCTGCATCACTCATCCACACATCGTTTATTCCCAGCTACGCACCAGTTTTCACGCTCANAACGATTGAAATATCACCGTTGCACTTATGCTTATTCGCTTATTGTTCACATGTTTCGTTTTATTTTATACTATTGTTACGTCAACNATCATCAACACATATTCATTTACATCACTGAAATAGCAAGTAAATCAATTAATAAATTAACTAAAGTCATACTATTGTTACGTCAACAATCAGCCACTCCAAACAGGCGAGAAAGCATTCTTTGCAGCTTAAAAAACAACGACCACACAAACAAATACGCCCACTCCTGCAGGTTCGGTAAAGGTCGCTCGTGACAAACCTGCTGTTCGCATTCGTGCATGGTCTTGTTTATACGAAGAGGATTAATCTTTTATTTCTATCAACACAGAAACGCACGCCTGCTGTTGCCTGGTCGTCTGCAACCAGAAAGGCACTGAAAATAACTTCAAAGTGCGGGCGGCGATAGATTTAACGGGGCGAAGATAAATATGGCTGTGAACGAATATGCCGAATGATTGGTTTGTGGGGGGGGCTCCCAGGAACGAACTTCTCTGTGCTGTTGATATGAGACAAGCTGCAGCTCGCGTTCATTTCTATATTAATTACACTTTTTGTTTACCTCATTCCTGACTTCAGAGCAAGCAGAACATCATGGGGAGTGTGATAAAGAAATGCTCTGATTGGTCGATTGCATCAACACAACTAACATCCCCTCTGCACTATTGAAACAAATTGAGATGATAGCAAAGCTGCAAAAGGTGAAAGGTTAATCGGGCGACCATTTCCTGGAGCGAAAAGGAAACTAAACTATTCAGCAGCCTGGAGCAAAATCATCTGTTGCTTTCCTTTAGGAGTGAGAAGTCAAACTGGTCCTGTTTCAAATAATGTTTGAAGAAGATTTTCTGCTGTGTGATGCATGAGTCTCCAAGTTTGAACTCGGTATTTGTAGGGGTCAAGTAACCCCTCACCTCGTCAAGCACTTGCTCACGTGACCATAGGTAGATTAACGTCTTGAGAATGCCGAGACCTTAATTTTAATACCTCTAATAAATTTCAGTCTATTGTTTCCACCAATTTTTTTACTTCAAGTTGAAATTTTACGTAGACCTACACACACATCCGAAGCTTGAACGAATATATTATAATGATAGTATTAATCAATAGTTCCAAAATAATAACTTACCAGATTCTAATATTTTAGAAAACGTACAGGAACACAGCTCATAGTTCAAACATGATACGGGGTAGCTTTTCTTTCGTGATGAGTGAGGTCTCAGCAATGTGTGTTTATTATTCCTTTTATCTCAAGGTCCATATAACTCCATCAGCAAATTTTTAATTTCTATTTGAATATAGCTGTACGACTGACGATGGGTTGTGTTACGTGGAGTCGATTTTTTTCTGATGAATTCAAACTCTTCATCTACGTGGAGACGAGTTACTTGAATATAGATATGTACAAGTTTAAATCATCGCTAAATCATGAACGTAGAGCCAGCTTGCAGCAAACTTAGATCTTTGGTCCATATCACATGACTTGGTGCACAAAGAATAAGAGAAAATTGCATTAAGTCATTAATATTGTAAAAAGGGTTGAGGAGACTCTTTACCTGCATCTCTTAGAAAACAGGAACTTTTAATATCCGGACTAAACCCATGCGCGATCACCCGTGACGTTGCTTACTTTGGGGCGAAAGATGTTCATTGTTGTTGATCTTAAAAAAGAATATTTGCCGATAAAGATAAAGAACAAGGCGTCAAAGCAGAAGAAAAATAATGCCACTCAAAAGTTACGTTTGTTTTTCGAGCAATTTTATATGTACGTCTTAAGAAAGAGGTAGGGGATCCTGGCACACACTAAGAAAGAGGTAGGGGATCCTGGCACACACTGGATTTTCAAACCTGACGTGTTGTTACAAGTTAGTTTCAGAAAAACATTTCTATGAAACTCAACTTAAAATAAAAACGCTTTTATTACAATTCATCACAGCGTGTGCTTTTCTGATATTACAACATATTTAATGATTAGTACAAAGCTGAGTTGGTGACATTTTTGGGGGATTTGACTGTTTTAACAGCAAATTGTACGTTTTTTTTTCTGAGCAAATAGGCTTAACTTGATTTGGAAAACATAAACAAAAGTTTGGTAATTTTCAAGCGACGAGCGGACTCGTTTGTCTTTCTATGGAAAGCGAACTGCTGACGTCAGAAACCAGGGGAATAAAATTTTTCACGACTGCCGGTCACCTCCCTCTCTGAAAATTGTCTTTCCTTACCCCCCTATGATTTCGACATCACCTTCACAACGTGTTCAAAACGGAGGCATGGTCAAAGATCCCTCGAAGTATCTAAATGAAGCAAGTGCACAGACATTTATTCTGATAATTTGCATTACTTTGATTTATAAATATGCTTCATGAAAGTTCGCAATTTTTCCGCTTTTTCGCTTTTTCCGGTCTTTTCATCGATTTTGCTTCCATTGTTCGCATAACCTGGTACNAATGATTATTATGATTAAGATCAGGTCCAATTACATTGTTACTTCACACCTGGCGCTAACGAACCATCAGATATTATGTCTCTCNAGCTCAAAGACTGAGGCAACTTACTGCTCGGAAGAGAAGGCGATAGATGACACAGTAGTAAACGAATCTGAAGCAACTGCAAATGTAAAACAATCATTGCAACCGAAGTCTTCCTTGTTCTTCAGCAAAACCGTAAAATGTTACTGCGCACAGATAACAGTATCAGCTTCAGCGCAGCTGATTGAGTAGTGCTTGTTCATGTAAAGGAACGTTTGGCTTATGATGTTCCATAACAAACAATAAACCCTCCAAATGTAGAAGTCTGTTTTGTGCCGTCGAATAATTTCATGAGCAAAACAGTTCAAATCTTGGTGCATGCAGTTGTTGAATAGTCCTCACTTAAACTATTTGGTGTAAAACATTTAATTCAAGTGGTTTGATGTCGGTGTGTGGTCAGTCATGCGCGGTCAGCCAGTAAACTTGTGACTAGAAATTTCCGGTATCTTCAGCATTGCATAGCTCTGACGTCAAAAGATAATCTCACTTTTCATCGAATAAGAAAAGTGCTCCTTCTTCTTCACAAACATCTGTGGTTAACGTTCAGTTTCAGAGTGAGGATGTTTTAGTGAGAATGGCTGTTACTCTTGTGATTGTCTCAAAGCTGTTATGAGAAAAACTCAGGTTCTCTTAAAATAGCTTACGAAGCGAGCATTCAGAGAGACAGGTTAAACTTTAAAAAGCAAATAAATAGTCTTTCCTCTCCACTCAGCAACGGGTTTCCAGCTTTAGGAAATTTGTGGAGCAAAGCTCCCTTCCAAAGCTTGAATCAGTTTCTAGCTCTTTTTCCAAATTTCCATTCCAGCTGTACTGAAAACGCATGTTTCCGGCGTTATTTGATATTGTGTGAGAGCCTTGAAATGAAGTTTAAAACTGCAATCACCTTTCAAGGTTGACTAGAACCCTTCAGCATTGTGACACTCGCGCTTCTACTGCGGGCCATGTTAAGCAATACTCAACAAAACCTGGAATATCAGTGCAGTCGACTTTGAAATGATCAACTACGATGAGGATTCGTGTTTGCGTCAACCGATGCAGTTGTTGCTCAACATTGAGTACATTCCTTAAATCTCTCTTCGATCTGGCCACTGCGTTTGGAGCTACATGGGAACACCTGATTTTGAACTCATTAGAACAGTGGTTCTCAAACTGTGCTACACGAAGGCCTTCAAGGTGGTATGCGAATAGGCCTACTTTCTGTTTATCTTCACAATAAAATACATTCACAGCTATAGTTTTTACTTGTCGGGTTCTGCTAATAAAGTCCTGAATTTTGTGCAGTCTAATTCCTTTGTTGGTTTCTAAAAATGACCTTTTGATCGAATAATATTTGGCACATTGACTTTTCCTGGAACAAGGTGGTATGTGATGACAGTACGGGAGCCACAAATGGTACACGATCAGGAAAAGTTTGGGAAACACTACATTAGAATCTTTGTGGCATTCAGCTCCAGATCAGGCAGAACAGTTAATTGCTGCTTGAGTGCAGATTAGTGACTGCTTCAAGTGCTGGGCGCGGCAGTGTAGATGGTCGCCAGCTGCCGAGGTGTCCATACACCGCCACATCGTGAGCGTGGCGGGATTTTGCAGCTTTTGTCGTTTCTGCTTCGCGTAGTTTATGGACTGTTCTGATGGAAAAGTCCAGTCAGCTTTTTGCAAAAAGTAGATGGAACAAGAAAGATGTCAGCGAAATCCATAAGATTCCATGACTGTCACTTCATGTTAAGCAGAATGTGTTGTAGAGTGGCAGCGGTGCTTTCAGCAATGAAGGGTAATGTTGTCAAACATTCCACATTTTCCCAGTTCGTCCAACGTCGATGCAGGAGAGCGAGAAATGAGGCTAGAACGAAACTATCATTGACAAGCGCAGAGCACCACGGTTAAGAGCAAGTTGATTAAAAAACTTTTCTTTCTGCTTTAAATGGTAGACCAAGTAGAGGTCACTTTAAGAAAGCTCGCCTTATATAGCATATGTGTAACAAAAGCAGGCTGATACACTTACTGTGAGGTTTGCATAGAAAGCAAAACAGAGAGCTTTTCAAGAGTTTGTGGTTGCTGCAAATTAAGGACTGTGGATTTTTACTTGGAATATCCTCAATATAAATGAAACACTTAGTTATTTAAAAACACCTTGCTGGGCGACCCACTTGCAACAACAATAAATCTTTCAATCATTTGGAAATGTTTCTTTTGTGTACTTTTTCTAAAGCATCACAACTTTTACAGTTAGAGCATCGGCACTTTCACTGAGTTTTAAATTATATAAATGTCAATGGTTAGCTGCTTAGCTAAGCGCGACAGAAAAGCAAAAGCTAAAGATTGATCAAACACAAGCTGCTTTTTGCAAGACCATGGAAAACTTAAAGTTAATTTTTTGGTTTACCTAGCATAGGTGTAGCCACGTAGGGACAAGTGGGCCATGCCCCCTAAAAATTTCTAGCATATCATCTCATTTTATGCTTTGAGAGGTGGTGTCCCAAACAAAACACGGTTGGTCGCCTAAAGTCAAAAGATTTGCTCCCAAAAATTTTGGGCTGGTTACGCCACTGTTGCATAGGACAGCACTCAGCTTTGCTGTATTTAATCCTATGCACCGACATCACACCTATAGCAACTGGAGAGTTTTTCAAGATTTTGTCGTTGCTGCAAAAACAAAAAATAATTAAATAATTATCGATTTTTTGGCCATAACTTGCCAACCACTAACGCTAGATGGCCAATCAAGAGCTCTGAAGATGAGGATTTTGCCTAGTTTATTTAAAAAAAAAACGGTTAAACTGCAGCTTGAACTTTTTTCCCAGGCCCTGATGACGTCATCCAAAATTCCCTCCCTCCCGTCGTAACATCGCACCAAAAAAATTCAAACTCAAAAGTGCCCGAATTTATTTAAATCGAAGCTAGAAGACTTTCTGCTTCTTTGGAGGGTGTGAACAGCGCTCTGGCTCTATCGGTCGGCAAGTCATGACTGAAAAAATCCAAGGATTTGAAGTCCTTGCAGGGTTAAGCAAAAAAAAATAAACATTTTCGATTTTTTGCTCCAATCGAAAGTTCACTACTTTGAAAACAAGCAAACAAAAAAGCAACACAAACTGAGGAGTTCTGGACAGAACCTGGGTGATGCGGACAGACGAAAAGAAGCACATTGTTCAGCTGCCATTTGGTTCATGTTCACGCGAATTTCTTATGATGTCCTTTAACCTTGAAGTGGTGAAAGTAATTACTTGTTTTTCAACAATTCATAACAATATGAAACCTCCAACGAAGCACGCAAAATGTCAAAACATGCAAAAAAAGATTTTGACTAAAGAATGGTTCACAGATCTAAAAAGCAAAACATTTCTCAAGCTCTTGTCAAAGTTAATTAGTGTAGAGTTTGATTTTATCATTTCAGTTTGTATGGACTTGAGCGTCTGGTTTAAAACATTAAAATAAAATAGACTTGTGACTTTCCATTATTATAGGATATGTAAAAAGAAATTCGTTACTGACTATGAGGGAGACCAACACAGTGAACATTAGTTTTACGAAATTGCAGCACCTTGAACTATAAAGAATTAAAAATCATAAAAGTGTATTTGCAATTCGAAGTGATAAAAGTTGGACATAAATCTGTAAAATAATGAACAGTGGAAAAAATTTCTGGATGATCCCAATTTCATCTTCATTTTCTGATTCCGTACTTTCTAATCAAATCGAGGTTTCTTACAATGTCGTATTGTAATGGAACCTCCCACTGAGTATGCAAAGACGAAGAGCACTGCCGCTGTTCTGCCACTTCCTTGGCTGTAGGAAATCTATTGCCTGGACTTTCCCTAAGGAGTGATGCAGGTGGTATAGGGGGAAAAGAGAGTGAATAGGTGCTGGGTAAAATGGAATGGGAAAAGCTTCAATGAATACAACCTCTGAAAATAAGCGGATTTTTAGACTAGGCGTTTTCAAAGTTTATGTTGAGCTTAATAAGTGGCAAAAACTTTTCTGGTATAAAAAAGACTTGAATAGAGAATATTTGTGAAGACCAGTAATAAAAACACGTGATCCACTAGATCCACCCCATGCACTTGGATTACAACTTGTTCTAAACACATCCCTATTTTTGTCTTGGAATCAACTTGCTTAGGAAAATTTAATGTCGATAACCTTCACAGCAACAGCACATTCGTCCACTTCAGCCACCAGATGTGCTTCAGCTCACTGCTGCCGATCGCAGAACAATGGAGGCAAAGATGGCCGACCGCCTAAAGCGTATTGGCAGGTTGAAATACTCGCTCTTACAGATCGAGGGAGAATAGACATCCAGTGCAGGTCACGTGTCTGCCCCGGATCAGATCAGCATTGGTTGGAGTGGAAATGCAGAAGATAAAACAAATGCAGGCGAGCTCCTCTATAAGAGTGGGTCTCTTTCAGTCGTGGGTTCAAAGCCAAGGTGGACAGGACACACTTTAAGTTGGTTGCTGAGAAAGCTTTGTCAAGAATAACTTCTCGGGAGATCGCAAGCAAGAAAACTCAGTCTTTGGAGAGAATGCTGTCGTTCAAGGTAACGAAAGTTTCATTGTAATCCAATAGATCTTATAATCGTCTGTTTGCAGCCACGAGGATGGCGCACTGCGCGTGTTTGTGCGATACATGGGAGGGGGGAGATTTGTTGCTAGACTGTACGTGGGTGACCGCTGAAAGGGCAAATGTGAGTGAAGCAAAATATCGACGCATGCGCAGAGCAAGGTTTGCCACCGCGCGAGTAATGTCCAGTAGCATTCTGACTAATCGCTTATCGCTCACTTAGTAATGCGTTGTCAGACCATCCTATCGAGGCATCCGGTAAACCATCTCATTTCACGCAAGTTGCGATTCTCCATCGTTATTATCCGTTAATAAATAAGTGAAGAATTTCAAACAAATCGAGTGAGCTGTAGGCAGTTACAGTTGTAAGAGGTTGAACGTTTCGTGAATTTTCAAGAATTTTTATTTATAATAATTCTTTGTCAAACTAAGTCATTATAATACTGCATCAAGAAATAACAGATTTCTATATATTTTGTAAAACAACATGTTTAGCTCGTTTAGGGAACATTTGGTAAATACGCAGTTCACACGTCTTTCTTTACTTTCGAATGTGTTTGTTTCAAATTGTTTTGGATGTTGTAATTACATTTTTAATAAAATTTAGTTTCGCACAAAATGATGCTCCATCGTTACAGCACCGAAAGTTCTTCAACTAAACACCGGGTGTTACATGAATTCAACTTTTCTATGCTACATCCCAACGTGCAATATGTATGTTGGCCATTGTAAAGATTAATCAAATTCAATGGTAATGGTTTATTGTTTCATATGACTCAGCTAACAAGCAGCAGCAATACAAAAGTCTTTTTGATTTCAGTAAAAGAATAAGAACCAAAGCAAAGTTTTCGTAAACTTTCACATGAAACAATGACTCTTTGAGATTTTATTTTTTATTTCAATGGAAGATAATGTGAGACTGATAATAGCTGCCAATCGCAACAAGGCAAGCCACAGCTTTGCAGCCAACTGTCTGAGGAACCTCCTGCCTGGTTCTGCCTCCATCTTCTTGGAATGATTCAAGCTTGTTCCATCCATTTAGCAATAGTTAAGTCACAGCAGTGACCCACACTAAGCGAATCAATCGCAATTTATTTGCACAAGGAAACTATAATTTCGTGTTTAACACACCTTCAGTCCTGAGTACCCAGTAAAAAAGTTACTAGCGGATGTTGACATTGAAACAATTTTAGAAAAACTACGTACTGTTGCTTAGAACAAAACTCAAGAGTAAAGTAATTAAGCCATGTAAGAAACCCTCCACCAGACCGGTTGCAGTACTGCTAACTCTGATCGTAACGCGGTAAGCACTTCTGATTGACAAGATGCCTTCGCGTTTCGCGTGGTCATCGCAGACCGCAACCGGCAGTGAACAAAGTTAGAGGCGTCAAATTGAGATTAAGTTTTGGCAATACGAAGTGGAGCAATTCGGTAAAACAATTATAATGCTTTTGGTTAGAAAAGTTAAGTTTACACTCTTGCTTGCGTACAACAAACACAAGTAACAAAGTTCAGTTTTTCAAAGCCACAGCTACTTTCCATTTTTGAAGTTAAGAGGAAATCAATCAGTAATAAAAATTAAGTCTCGTTTTACGCTACCATTAGCAATTCTTTACACAACATTTTTTTATAAATTTAATGTTAATAGGATGGATTTCAGAAGCCTCATCATGGCTGTTTGCTGTTTCTCATTTTTATGAAGAAAAAATTGTTTTGAGGTATCATGAAAAACAACTGCATTGCTTCAACTGCATAATCATCCTTTAGGCTTTGAACCGAGGCGGTACTTACATTAATAGCACTGGACCTACATGTGGTTACTGTCAGTTTCAATTCACTGACCTCAACAAAGATCTGAACCATGATGAGGTGATGCGACATCGCAATTGGAAAAGATTTACCGCAAATGTAGAGAAGGTGGTTTTCAGTCTCTACTCAGTTCTGGGTGCCATGCATTCTTGAAAGTCTATACATGCGTTGCGTATGGAAGTGAAGACGTCATCCAATACTCTGCTTTCTGTTTTTGAACTTTCCGTGATATTAATAAACTTTACCGAAGTAGTGCACAAAATACCAAAGCCAATCGCCGAATATGACGCTTACAATAAATATTTAGACAAACAGGTTAAAAATGTGATCGCAAGCTGATAGGAGGCAATCTTGGTGGTACATTAACGCTGCTGGCTTTGACTTTTCAATGCCATTTCTAAGAAAAGACGGCGTGGGAAATTCCAAACATAGAGTGGCTTGCAAACAAATTCCTGTTTCCAGCATCTTGAACCTGGTACTTCTTTCTGCTTTTGCTACTTGCATCCAACGTTTTAGAAAAAAAGAAATTAATTTGCGAATGCAATCAATTTCTCTTGAAGGTTCATCCTGATTATTTATCACTTTCCAGTTTATAAACATTAAAACTGTATTTTAATTGTGGAAAAATACCGAGATAACAAGCAATTCAGTGATAAACATCACCAGTGTGTGGCTGGGCGTCAATAGGCACCGACCCTGGTTTACTGAATTACGACCTTTATCACATAAACCAGGGCTTCTCAAACGTTTTTGTTCTACGACCCCATTTTAAAAACGTTTTTTCTATGCAACCTCTTCATGGATAGCCTAGATGTTAATGATACATGTAAAGGTCTCATTACAAATCCCAGAAGGCAGTTTTGTCAATAGCAAAATCATACAAATGCACACAACCAACGAAAGTAACTATACAGTAATGAAACTACCACGTAATGGAAACAGTAAGACGAAAAAAATTAACAAAAAAAACAATTCAGGTTGTAGAACTTATCAAGCACAACTAATGGGATGGATGCACTTGATAATTTTTACACAGATCATCCAATCGTAGACTGATACAAGACAACACAGGACGAAGGACATTCTTAACATTTTTCAAAAAGGATCGTTTTTTTAATTTGATGATTATAAATTTTGAGAATATCCCTTCACACAAATATCTTGTGCAAAAGGCTAAGAGTTTATGAGTGGCCAGATCAGAAATGACTGGGTATTCATTTCTTGTTCTTATCCAAAAATGACATCAATTCTGTTTTGAAAATTCCAGTTGCAAACCATTGTCGTCTAATATATCCGCAAACTCATCCTGGACATGGCAGGTGTGTGTCTCCTGAAATTTCAATTGTGTATGGTTTGTGGATCCAATTTTTCCTGAATCGAAGTACAAAGTACTTCTGAAACTGTGTATAAAGCTTTTGACGTTAGTTGGAAACTACTCAGTGTGTTCTCAAAGTAGTTAGCCTAGCACTTAGACTGGACCTAGAGTTCTAAACACAAGCATGCCTTCGTATCGGAATGAATACAACAAGGTCAGTATTGGTCAGTACGTTAAAACAATGGTGACGTAACAACGCATAACTTGTGCTTGGTTAATTATATTATCATTTGATAGCTCAGACAGACATTCTAATCAACAACTGACAGCATAAAGCCCGATAATGCCTCTAAAAGTGCAGTAGAAATAGATTCACTGCAGGCCTATTTTTATTTTTTTTGCAAAGTTCACAAAAATTGTTATATCTGATTTGTCAAGCCAATTTGTTTCGCGACCCCAAAATTACATTTCGAGACCGCAAACGGTCGCGATGGGATCGTGACCCATAATTTGAGAAGCCCTGACCTAAACCACCAAATGCTTCCAGCTCATCTGTATGTCTTCAATTAACACTGGCACATCTGCAGCGGTATCTACGCAACGATAGTTCATGAAAACTTGCACCGTCTTCTCAAAACATTCGGCGCAGGACATTGTCTCACCTTCTGTGCAGACTTTTTCACACCCGCCACATCAGAGCGATAAGAACAAATATTCTCAAACTACTGCGAGAATTTTTGCGAATGTTAATATTTGTAATTTTCAACATTAGAACTTTCATGAAACGCGTTTTGTTACTAATGGCATTTTGCAAGGGCGTGAAAGAATTGCTTGATTATTATCAACTGAACACTCACCATTTACAAAGATGATAACGTTTCAGCTGTAAAAAGCAAATAGACTTGAATTATGGCAACAACAAATGTTGTTAATTACTTGGTTCAATGCAAACAAGTAATACTAAGTGATAAATTAAATATTCTTTAACAGTAATTCAATAATTGACCAGATGGTTTTCCGTTCTGGCAAAAGTATGAGAGACATTGGTAACCTACTAAGTTATTGTCAAACGAATGTACAAAACTTATTTATCAATCCAAAAGTTTTCAAAACGTCAGGAAAAAACAAGAAAGCATTGTTTGACAATAGACCTGACCATAATTATGAAATGCGCTTTGAATTCTAATACATCAATCGATGACTCAATGCATAACATTTGTTCTAAAAATCAAGGATGCAATGACGATTTGCAGTCATCCCAAACTTTTTCTGGTGTTTCAGATTCATACGAAATCATTTTTAATTTTTAATTCACAAATTAGTTCGGCAAATATTAATCGACAGCCAGAATTGACCTTCAATGGAGACGAACTCCGGAAAAAATCCGACCTTTTTCGAAACAAAACTTCCTCTTGAACAAAGAAGAAAAACTCGAAACATTTTTACTTCATTACGTTTTCAATTTACTGCATGTGTCGGTTTTAACTTTGGAAAAGCTATGCCGGAGGTCATGTCAGTTCCTTCCTAGAGGCATCCATTGCTCTGCCGCAAACATCCCACGCGTTAATTCACAAAACCGACTCACGAGTCAAGAAACAAAACGTTGTGGCTGAGTTAGGGCTGAACAGCAGCTGCATCGGCTGAAGCAATATCTGATTGAACCAATGACGGAAATTTGTTTGAACGATCACGTGACGACGTTCTTCTCACGATGGGTTAAAATAAATCTACTGCTTATTCAGACTTAAATCGCAAATTTTGTTTAGTACCTTCATTTCTTCCACTATTGTTGGCAGTAAATGTTTCGAAAAAAAGTTTTTAAACATGATTTTGAAAATATCATCCAAGTGTCAACAAGCTGGCTGGTCAATAAAACGATTGCAGGAGTTGGAGCTGCAGCAACATATCAACCAGCATGCTACTCTCAGGACCATTTGATAATCGCGTGTGCAGCTGATTCATTTTTCCAACTTGTTTTGCAGTTTGCTCTTCTTTGCTGTTTATTTCTTCCACTTTTCGAGAACTTGTCAAACGCAACCAGACCAAGGTTCAGCGGCTCGATGAGATCTTTTAAACGTTTGCAAAAACACCGGGAACATCATCACTGGCCGAGACGGTGAGTTTCTGTTGAACATGCGAACATAAGAGCAACAAAAGACCTTCAACAAAGCGACAGGCATCAGAATTTTAATCCGGGAATTGTTTCTGGTTTACATTGAGAAAAATTGCAATCAAAAGTTTTCAAACAAATTTGTTTTCAATTACTAGTTTGCAGAAATTTAGCGTTTCGTTGGGCACCAATCCGTGAATTACGACAAGGATTCTTTGTCGCTGCTACTGAGAATTTTAAAAGGTACAGGACACCAATAAAATTACGAAGCGTATGAAACCAAAGATAAATCAGGATTACACTGTTTATTGCTTCGTATGAACTGAAACTACAAAAACTAACAGCGTTTCGCAACATTATTTTCTGAAAAAAATTGGCCCTAGAATTTTTCGAGGACTTGTCTTCCAACTCTCCTCAGTTTAAATTTGATGTTCAACTCCCCTATTCCAAAACAAAGTAGTTTCCCAACTCATATTTGCACAGCCTCTTAAGCTCTGAAATTGTTCCTGGTAAGTTCTGAAATTTAGACTTCGATCTCGTTTAAAAGTTTCAAAATTCATATGCGACAACTGTACTGTGTGGCATTTCCATTGCTCTAATCATCGAGCAACGTTTTGGATTATTTGCCTGGGTTACAGTCCTCTCAACCAGACGCAGCTTTTTATTTTCTTAAAACGACGCTAATTTAATTTGGGGGGGTCTTTTGAAAAGCTTGCATTCTTCGTCAGCTTTTGACGTCACGTGTTCAGTGCAGGTCATCATGGTTTGAAGTTTTTTCAAAATTAAAAGTCTCCGTTGAATAAACCCGACATGCTAGCAGCCTTGTCGCAAGATTGACGTCTGCATTTTGAAATGCCAACACCTGTGCTGACTGAATAGTCGCTTTGCAAATAGGCACTGGTATGTTCTCCTACATCTACTCCTGTAAGTGCTAAAAAGCGTTACGTTTCCAACCTCCTCTTCGTGACCACGCAGGCGAAGACTGCGTTAGGTGCAGTACATTATTACGTCTAAAGCACGCTTCAGAATCGTCTTCCAATATCATGTCGTGCTTCTTGCAGCTATTTGTCGATGCTTATCAGTTGTGCATTCTTGAGCAGAAGAGTGTTGCGCAAAACACTGGCAGCGTCGCAGTGGCTGACATACCTCTCACGGATCTCTAAGCGATCCCTACGTAAAAAAACTGCTGCAAACGTATTTGTTTCGCCACAGTTTTGGTGGTTAGGGCCCTAAAAATCGGTAGGCATAGGCTTAAGCCTACTTAGCCTAATGGCAAATCCACGCTTACTCTCAACTTCGATGGTCACCCTGCGTGTTCCTTCGTTTTTGAATATCGTTTGATTTGCAAATTCCGCCAACGCTTCATGCCCAGTACTCTAGTTACAAAATTTTAGTTGAAGAAGACATTTTCCTGCTTTTCTTCAAACATCCGAGGTACCGGAGCTGGTCGATTTGTTTCTATTTAACCACCTTACGCTACCCATGGACCTTCCGGTTTACCTGTGTTGTAGACCCCCGGGGATGTAAATGTTCCTTTTAAAGTTAAATTTGTTTTCCTGTTTTGCTGTTGACTTCATTCTAAGCGGCTTTCTATCATCTTGACGAATCAGAAAT